>ENA-ORXB01000541-ORXB01000541.1-sediment-metagenome-genome-assembly--contig:-NODE-541-length-69847-cov-10.028881_pt1:42500-45000 | contig 69847 bp, 50 predicted proteins | sample MGYA00237863_ERZ511475 | MGnify/ENA primary metagenome ERZ511475 (study PRJEB26305, sample SAMN06343858) | sediment metagenome | isolation source: hot spring sediment | place: Canada... | reverse complement strand
GCGTTGTTGTTGCCGGCGTCAATGGCCGGGGAGGTGAGCTGCAGGCGCAGGTTGTCGTCCAGCGTGCCGGAGACGTTATCCACGCCGTCGGCGTCCACAAAGAGCGGGTCGGTGTTGTAAATCATGCCGCTGCCGCAGGTTGCGCCAGTTGGGCAGCCGCTCCCTTGTAGCAGGCTGTAGGAGATGGTGGGGTTGCTGCCAATGTTGAAGATGCTCCCACCAGTGCTGCCCCAAATGATGACGTTGGTCAGGGTCGGGGCGCTGCCAACATGATTGTACATCCCGCCGCCGTTGATGGTGGCGGAGTTGCCGCTGAAGGTCACGTTGGTCAGCGTCGGGCTGCTGGGGCCGTCGTTGTACATCCCGCCGCCGCCGTAGGTGGCCGAGTTGCCGCTGAAGGTCACGATGATCAGCGTCGGGCTGCTGGGGCCGTCGTTGTACATCCCACCGCCGTAGGTGGCCGAGTTGCCGCTGAAGGTCACGTGGGTCAGCGTCGGATTGCTACTGCCCGTGTTGTACATCCCGCCGCCGCCCACAGCGGCGTTGCCGCTGAAGGTCAGGTTGCGCAGGGTTGGGCTGCTGCCAGCGTTGTACATCCCGCCGCCGGCGTTGTCGGGGAACGAGCCGCCATTCGCCCGCCCGGCAGTGATGATGAAGCCATCCAACACGGCGCTGCTGTTCGTCCCGCCACCCGTCACGACGTGGTAGGCGTTGTTGCCGTTGATGGTCTCGCCCTTTTCGATGATGCCGTTGCCGTTCGGGTCGGTGTCATTCTTGTCAATGTCGCCGCTCAGGATGGTCAGGTTGCTGCGCCAGTTGCGCTGGCTGAGGGCGGTCTCCGTGCCGGCAAAGCCGCCGTAGACTGCCACGCCGTTCTTCAGGGTGAAGGTGGCGCTGCGATTGCCGGCAGGGCCGGGGTAGTGCACGCCGGCCTTGACCCACACCTGCTCGCCGCTCATGGCAAAGGCCAGGGCCTCTGTCAGCGTGCAGGCGTTCGCCCAGGAGGAGCAGTTGCCGCTGCCCAAACCTGTCGGGGCGGCATACAGCGGGCTGATGAGCTGCGCTTCGTAGGCGCCCATGTCCACGATGGCGTTGTTGTCTCCATTGCCGTCCACAAAGCGCGGGTAGCCCTTCAGGTCGGTGGTGACGCCGCTCAGGCCGGGGGCATTGTTGTTGCCGGCGTCAATGGCCGGGGAGCTGAGCTGCAGCCGCAGGTTGTCGTCCAAGGTGCCCAGGACGTTGTCGGCCCCGTCGGCGTCCACGAAGAGCGGGTTGGCATCAATGTTACCGCCGCCGTTGGTGCCACAGGCTGCTACCCAGGCACTGGAGCCGCCACAGCCCTGGATGTCGCTGTAGGAGATGATGGGGTTGCTCCCGAGAAGGTTGACGATGCTCCCGCCAGTGCTGCCCCAGAGGATCACGTTGGTCAGCGTTGGGCTGCTGGTGCCGTTGTACATCCCGCCGCCGTTGATGGTGGCGGCGTTGCCGCTGAAGGTCACGTTGGTCAGGGTCGGGCTGCTGCTGTCGTTGAATATCCCGCCGCCGTCAGAGATGGCGGTGTTGCCGCTAAAGACAACGTTGATCAGCGTCGGGCTGCTGTTGTGGTTGTTGTCCATCCCGCCGCCGCGGACAGAGGCGGCGTTGCCGCTGAAGGCCACGTTGGTCAGGGTCGGGCTGCTGGAGCGGTTGAATATCCCGCCGCCGCCATTGGCGGCGTTGCCGCTAAAGGTCAGGTTGCGCAGGGTCGGGCTGCTGCTGTCGTTGTACATCCCGCCGCCGACGTTGTCGGGAAAAGACCCACCGTTTGCCTGCCCGGCGGTGATGACGAAGCCGTCCAGCACGGCGCTGCTGTTCGTCCCGCCGCCCGTCACGACGTGGTAGGCGTTGGCGCCCTGAATGTGCGCTGTCGTCTCGGCGATGTAGTTGCCGTCGGTGTTGGTGTCGTTCTGGTCAATGTCCCCGCTCAGGATGGTCAGGTTGCCCCGCCAGTTGCGCTGGCTGAGGGCGGTCTCCGTCCCGACAAAGCCGCCGTAGATGGCTACGTTGTTCTTCAGGGTGAAAGTGTCAGTTTGCGTTGTGCCGGGGTAATGCACGCCCGCCCTGACCCAAATCTGGTCGCCAGCGTTGGCAACAGCCAGTGCCTGCTGCAGCGTGCAGGCAGTAGCCCAGGTGGTGCACGGTCCGCTGGTCAACCCACCCGGCGCCGCGTAGCGGATGGTGCCGCTGGCGCGGGCAGGCTGGGCCAGCACGAGCAGCACCATTGCACTCAGCACCACAACAAACGTCACCGATACAAACATGTTGGTTCGCATGGATACCCTCCAGCTTCAATGCGTATTCCATTTATCAAACTTGACCGTATTCCAACCACTCCCCGCAGAAAGCCACCCCGCCATCTATCTCCTGCCCAGGGAGGAGGCAGGCCCATCAAGGCGCCTGCCTCTCCGCCTGCTACCGAAGGACAACAGGCAAAAAGAGCGTCGAGGAAGCGGTTGGTGCC
>ENA-ORXB01000539-ORXB01000539.1-sediment-metagenome-genome-assembly--contig:-NODE-539-length-70003-cov-8.273360_pt1 | contig 70003 bp, 62 predicted proteins | sample MGYA00237863_ERZ511475 | MGnify/ENA primary metagenome ERZ511475 (study PRJEB26305, sample SAMN06343858) | sediment metagenome | isolation source: hot spring sediment | place: Canada: British Columbia... | reverse complement strand
CGCTCTTCAAGACTTACCTGGTAGAAGAGCTTGGATTGCGGCACCTGGCGGCCCATCAAGGTGCATCACTCCATGTTTTGTCTTTTATGGAGGAGAATTCTACATGATCCGCCAGAATCCTTCAGGCTTAAGGAGTTTGGCAACAGGCCCGTGAATAAGCGTTATCACCCGTGAGCGGCGTTTCTTTTCGATGCGCCGGATAAGACTCCAGCGCTGAGTCTGCAGTCGCTGCTGCTTAATGATCGGTATCACCGTCAGGACGATAAACAGGAGCCAGAAAATTTCGGCGAAGGAGAACTGCACGCTGCTGCCCTCCGCGTTTCTTATATTTTTTATTTTTTGTTGTACATCGGCGGGCAATACAAGTTTCCAGAAGGATAAAAGTGATAGAGAGAGAAATAAAAAACCAGGAGGAGATGAGGGGCTTTGTTCGGTGTAGCCAAACTTTATTCGGCGCTGGCCTTTGCCGAAACCAACAAGCTGTTTGACCGGTTAGAACAAGTTTACGCCTCTTTACCGGAAACCAGTTGCAAGATGTGTGGCACCTGCTGTACCGACCCGCCGCCGGCGGCGCTTATCGAGTACCTGAACATTTACCGTTATATCCGGGATCACCTGCGGGAACGACAGGAGGAGTTGCTGGAGAAAACGGTAGCCTTTTTCTACCTGGAACTGGTAGAACCCGAACAGCGCTGCCCATTCCTCGACGAGGACAACCGCTGTCTCATTTACGAAGTGCGGCCTTTCGCCTGCCGGGTATACGGCCTGTTAAGTGACGATAAGGCACCCCTCAGGCGGGACACCGAGGCCCTGAGCAAGCTTGCAGAAAAATACCGGGACGAGTACGGCATTGTGTTGCCGGAGGCGGTAGTTAAACGCGAGATTCCGCCCTGCCACGACATTGAAGTTACGAAGGGGAAGAAGCTTTCCGCCCGTCGCGCCGAGAAGCTCCTGACGGCGCTCCTGATGCTTGACGCGATGATCGTCAACCCGGAGCTGGTCCTGGACAGGCTAACCATGCTCCCCGTGCCGCTCCACCTGGCCATCACCGTATTAAACGACGGTTTGCGTGCCCGCCGGCTTGAGGTAATGAAGGCTTACCTGGAGACGGGTTCACGCGCTCTGGTAGATAAGTACAGCCGGCGCGTGGCCGATTTTCGGTTCTAGCCATGGATACCGGGACGATCTTTGCCACCGCTTTTGTCGTTGGGCTTACGGGTGCAATGGCGCCCGGCCCCCTGCTGACCGTTACGGTGGCCGAAGCGGCGCGGCGCGGTTTTTGGGTCGGACCGCTCCTGGTGGCAGGGCACGGGATACTCGAAGGAAGCCTGGTGGTCGGTCTGACGGTGGGGCTGGCCGGGTTGCTAAGGCTGCCCTGGGTAACGGGGACGATTGCCCTGGTCGGGGGTTTGTTTCTTCTCTGGATGGGGTACACCATCGCCCGTGACGCGGCCCGGGGCAGGTTCAGCCTGGAGGGGATTGAGGTGCCCGCAGCCGGCGCCCCGGCGCTGTTTTCGCGCCTGCAAACCGTACGGCTTATCGGCCTCGGGGTTATCACCAGCCTGTCAAACCCGTACTGGAGCCTCTGGTGGGCCACCATCGGTTTGAGTTACATCACCCTTTCCCTGGAACGCGGCGGCGTTGCGCCCCTGGCCTTTTTTTTCGGCCACATTCTCTCCGACTTCGCCTGGTACGCCCTCGTGGCGGCTGCCGTGGCGAGTTCACGGCATTTCCTGCCCCCGCTCGTCTACCGGGTCGTGCTCACCTTATGCGGCGTTTTCCTTGTCTTCCTGGCCTGTTATTTCATTTACACCGGTTTGGTAAAGTTCCACTTACTGGGTTAAAATAGACATGTCCCGGGAAGGAGGGAAAGCCGTGAGTATCGTTTACTGTGGCATTGTGCCCCACCCACCGATCATGGTCCCGGAGGTAGGGGGACACGAAGCCAGGCGTGTGAAGGCCACGCAGGGGGCTTTAACGGAACTCGGCCGGCGTATCAAGGATAGTGGCGCCGCGACCATGGTCATCATCACGCCGCACGCCGCGGTCTTTCACGGCGCGATCGTCATCAACCTGGCAGCGCGTTACCGGGGCGACCTGGGAGATTTTGGGGCCCCGGAGGTGAGGTTTGACCTCCCCGCCGACCGGGAACTGGGAACGGAAATCAAGCGGCAGGCCGCCGACCTCGGTTTGCCCGTGGTTGATATCGGCGAGTTGAGCCATCGCGGCCGGTTAAGGGCGCCGTTGAGCCTCGACCACGGGGTGACGGCTCCCCTTTACTGGCTTAAGGAGCCCGTCTCCGCCTATGTTGTTGTCTCCATGGCTTTTCTGCCGCTAGAAAAGCTTTACGCCTTTGGTGTCGCCGTCCGCCGGGCGGCCGAAGTTTTGAAGCGCCCCACGGCCCTGGTGGCCAGCGGCGATCTTTCGCACCGGCTGCTCCCGGGGGCACCGGCAGGGTACGATCCGCAGGGGGAGGTATTCGATGCGGAAGTAGTACGCCTCATCGGGCAAGGGGACGTACCCGGCCTCATGTCTCTTGATCCGGGCCTGGTGGAGCGTGCGGGTGAGTGCGGGTACCGGACGATGATCATGATGCTCGGCGCCCTGGATGGCTACCGGGTGGAAGCTGAAGTGCTGGCGTACGAAGGCCCCTTCGGCGTGGGGTACATGGTGGCGGCCCTAAAACCCGGGGCCAGAGATCCGGACAGAGAGTTCTTGCGGACGTTTAAGGAAAAGCGCCGCCGCCAGATTGCGGCCCGCCGGGCGAACGAGAGTTACCTGGTCCGGCTGGCGCGCGAAACCCTCGAAAGTTACGTCCGGGGCGAAAAGCGACCTGACCCGGGGGAGATACCGCCTGAATTTCGCCGGCGCGCAGGCGTTTTTGTCTCGATTAAGAAACACGGTGCGCTGCGCGGTTGTATCGGCACTATTGAGCCCACCCGGGCGAATATTGTTGAAGAGGTGATGGCCAACGCCATCAGCGCCGGAACGCGGGATCCCCGGTTTTCGCCGGTGGAAGCCGACGAACTGGACGACCTGGAATATTCCGTTGACGTGCTCGGTGAGCCGGAGCGGGTAGCCGGCTCCCACGAGCTCGATCCCAAACGGTACGGGGTGATTGTGTCAAGCGGGGGGCGCCGGGGGTTGTTGCTGCCGGACATCGAAGGCGTGGACACCGTAGAGCAGCAACTGGCGATCGCGCGCCAGAAGGCCGGCATCGGCCCCGATGAGCCGATAGCCATCGAGCGCTTTGAAGTGGTGCGTTACAGGTGAAAAAGGAAGCCCTGTTTTACGCGCGTGAAGCTGACCGGAAAGTGGCGTGCCGCCTGTGCCCGCAGCATTGTTTCATCACGCCGGGCAAGGCCGGCATTTGCCGGCAGCGGAAAAACGTCGACGGTACCCTTTATACCCTCAATTACGGCGAGATTTCCTCTGCCGCCCTGGACCCCGTGGAGAAAAAGCCGCTCTACCATTTTTACCCCGGCCACACCATTTTTTCCGTCGGGACGGTAGGGTGCAACCTCCACTGCAAGTTCTGCCAGAACTGGGAGATTGCCCACGGCGACGCGCCCACCACGACCGTTACCCCTGAAGAACTTGTGCGCCTGGCGAAAAAAGAAGCGGCCCGGGGGCCGTGCGTGGGCATCGCCTACACCTACAACGAGCCCTCGATATGGTACGAGTACGTGTACGAAGCGGCGGTGCTGGCCCGTGAAGCGGGTCTGAAGAACGCACTGGTGACCAACGGGTTCATCGAGGAGGAACCCCTGGAGAAACTTTTGCCCTATATTGATGCCATGAACATCGACGTTAAGGCCTTTAAGGATGATTACTACCGCAAGGTGTGCGCCGGACGCCTGGAACCGGTCCTGCGCACGGTGGAGAGGGCCATCGCCCGGTGCCACGTGGAACTGACGACGCTGATCGTTACCGGGCTTAACGACGACCCGAGCGAGATAAGAGAACTGGTCGACTGGATTGCCCGTCTCAACCCCGCCATTCCCGTCCATTTCTCCCGCTATTTCCCCCGCTACCGGATGGACGCGCCGCCCACCCCGGAGGAGACCCTCCGGCAGGCGCGGGCCATCGCCCTGGAAAAACTGCATTTCGTTTACCTGGGCAACATCCACGCCCCAGAAGCAGACGACACCTATTGCCCGCGGTGCAGGAACACGGTCATCGAACGCCTGGGATACCTCGTGTGCGCCGTGAACCTCGACGGCAACCGCTGCGGCAACTGCGGGCAGCCGCTCAACATCGTGGGCACGGCCAGGGTTAATTGGTAGCTTGCATTTTTATGCATCGGCGTGTATAATTATGAATCGGTTTACCGCCCCAACATTCTCTTAGAAGCGTGGTGTGAACGTGATTAAGGTTGGCATTATCGGGGCTACCGGCTACACGGGGGCCGAACTCGTGCGCCTTTTAAGCCGGCACACCGGGGCGGCCATTGTCGCGCTCACGTCCCGGAGTTACCCGGGAGAACCCTTCTGGCGGGTTTATCCCCACCTTAAGGAGCACGTTGACCTTGCGTGTGAAGATCTGGACCTGCCGGCGCTGGTCAACCGCTGTGACGTTGTTTTCACGGCGCTGCCGCACGGCCACGCCATGGAGGTGGCGCGGGAGGTGGTCCGCCAGGGGAAACGCCTTATCGACCTGGGGGCCGACTTCCGGCTGCAGGATCCCGCCGTTTACGAACGGTGGTACGGGGTCACCCACACGGCGGCCGACCTGCTTCCCGGGGCGGTCTACGGGCTCAGCGAGTTGTACCGCGACCGGATAAGGGAGGCGCGGATCGTGGCCAACCCGGGTTGTTACCCGACCGCAACCCTGCTGGCGCTGGCCCCGCTCCTGCGCAGGGGGCTTGTTGACCCGGCCGGGATAATCGTTGACGCCAAGTCGGGCGTTTCCGGCGCCGGCCGGAAGCTGGACCTGCGCGCACATTTCAGCGAGGTGAACGAGAACGTCCGCGCCTACGCGGTTGCTTCCCACCGGCATACGCCGGAAATCGAACAGGCGTTGAGCGCGCTGGCGCAGGTCCCGGTAACGATCTCCTTTACACCGCACCTGATACCCATGACGCGCGGCATCCTGGTTACGATCTACGCCCCGTTAAGGCAAGAGATGACGACGGGCGGGTTGCTGGAGGTTTACACCGCGTTTTACGCCGGTGAGCCGTTCGTCCGCATTCTGCCGGAAGGTATCCTGCCGCAGACCAAGGCGGTCTTCGGGTCGAACTACTGCGACATAGGGGTGGTGGCCGACACGCGTACGGGACGCGTGGTCGTCCTGGCGGCCGTCGATAACCTGGTAAAAGGTGCCTCCGGGCAGGCGGTGCAGAACATGAATATCATGTTTGGCGTCGACGAAACCGCGGGCCTTTCCGGCCCGGGCATTTATCCGTAAGGGGATGGTCGGTACGGCAGAGTTCAGGTACGTTGAGGGCGGTATTACGGCCGCCGCCGGTTTCAAGGCTTCCGGGCTCAACACCGGCATCAAGAAGAGCAAGAAAGACCTGGCGCTCCTTTTTTCCGAGGTTCCCTGCGCCGCCGCCGGGGTTTTTACCACAAACCGGGTCAAGGCGGCACCGGTGCTTCTTACCCAGGCAAAGCTGGCCGCCGGCCGGGCGCAGGCGGTGGTGGTGAACAGCGGCAACGCGAACGCCTGCACCGGCCCCCGGGGACTGGACGACGCCCGCGCCATGGCCAGGATGACGGCGGAGGCGCTGGGCATCCCGGAGGAACTGGTGCTGGTGGCTTCCACCGGGGTTATCGGTGTTCCGCTCCCGCTGGATAAGCTGGCGGCGGGGATTCCGCAGGCGGCGGCGCGCCTGCGCCACGACGGCAACAGGGACGCGGCGGAAGCAATTCTCACGACGGACACCACCCTCAAGGAGGCGGCGGTGAGCTTCACGCTTGGGGGTCGGCAGGTGACGGTGGGCGGCATGGCGAAGGGCTCGGGTATGATCCACCCCAACATGGCCACCATGCTGGCGTTTCTGACCACCGACGCGGTGATTGCGCCCGCGGTGCTGCGCCGGGCGCTGCACGCCGCGACGGACGTCAGCTTCAATATGATCAGCGTCGACGGGGATACCAGCACCAACGACATGGCCGTCATCCTGGCCAACGGTCTGGCGGGTAACGCGCCGGTAACGACCCTGGCCGCGGCGGCGCCTTTCCTCGCCGCCCTGGAGGAGGTCTGCGTCGCGCTGGCCAAAGCGATTGCTCGGGACGGGGAGGGGGCGACGCGGCTGATCGAGGTGCGGGTTAAGGGGGCCCCTACGGTGGGCGACGCCCGGCTGGCCGCCCGCGCCGTGGCCGCCTCCAACCTGGTTAAGGCCGCCGTCTTCGGGCGGGACGCCAACTGGGGGCGCATCCTCTGTGCCGCCGGCTACTCCGGGGCGGCGTTCGATCCCGCCCGGTGCGATATCTTCCTTGGCGACCTGCCGGTGGCCCGTGACGGGACCGGCGTGCCCTTCGACGAAGAGCGGGCGCGGCACCTGCTCGCGCAGGACCCGGTCCTGATCACTCTGGATATGAAGGCGGGCGCGGCGGAGGCAACGGCCTGGGGCTGCGACCTGACTTGCGATTACGTGCGGATTAACGCCAGTTATCGCTCGTAACGGCAGTATCAAAGATATTCTGGAGGCTTACACGCATGGTTACGGCGCATCAGAAAGCGGCCGTTCTAGTCGAAGCACTCCCCTACATCAAGAAGTTTTATGGTAAAATAATTGTCATTAAGTACGGGGGGCACGCCATGGTGAACTGTGAGCTGAAGCGGGCGGTGATGACCGACGTGATCCTGATGAAACTCGTCGGCATGCACCCCGTGCTGGTCCACGGCGGCGGGCCCGAGATAACGCAGATGCTCAAGCGGGTCGGTAAGGAGTCCACCTTCGTCAACGGGCTGCGGGTAACCGACCGCGAAACCATGGAGATCGTGGAGATGGTCCTGGTCGGCAAGATCAACAAGGAGATCGTCGCCCTTATCAACAGCCTGGGCGGCCAGGCCATAGGCCTCTGCGGGAAGGACGCCAACCTGATCCGGGCGAGAAAGAAGGCGAGCGACGTTGACATCGGGCTTGTGGGCGAGGTGACCTGTGTCAACCCCACCCTGATCATGAACGTGATCAGGGATGGGTACATCCCGGTGATTGCCCCCATCGGCCTGGGGCCGGAAGGGGAAAGTTACAACATCAATGCCGATCACGTGGCCGGGCATCTGGCCGTGGCCCTGGGAGCGGATAAGCTCGTGATCCTCACCGACGTGGAGGGCATAATGGTCGAGCGCGAGGGCGAGCGGGCCGTCCTCTCCACCTTGCGCCTCTCAGATATTCCGGCGCTGGTCGGGCAGAAGCAGATTGCGGGCGGCATGCTGCCGAAGGTGGAGTGTTGCGCCAACGCCATCCGCGGCGGGGTGCGCCGGGCGCACATCCTGGACGGCCGGGTGCCGCACGCCATCCTGCTGGAGATCTTTACCGACGAGGGCATCGGCACGATGGTGGTGGAAGGGTGAGGAACCTGACACGGGAAGAAATATTTGCCTTAAGCGATCGCTACCTCATGCGCACGTACGGGCGGGCGCCGGTAGCGCCGGTACGGGGCGCAGGCGCGAGGCTCTGGGACGCCGACGGGAAAGAATATCTGGACTTTGCCGCCGGCGTGGCCGTTTGCTCCGTGGGTCACTGCCACCCGCGCGTGGTGGAGGCGATCCGGCAGCAGGCGGCACGTCTCATCCACTGTTCCAACCTGTACTACATCGAGCAGCAGGCGCGGCTCGCGGCACTTCTGGCGGAACACAGCGGGTTGGGGCGGGTCTTTTTCTGCAACAGCGGCGCCGAAGCGGTGGAGGGAGCCATCAAACTCGCGCGCAAGTGGGCAAAAATCCACAAAGGCAGGGGGAGTTACGAAATAATTACCGCCTTCAATTCTTTTCACGGGAGGACGCTGGCCTGCATTACCGCTACCGGGCAACTCAAGTACCAGAAAGGGTTTGAACCGCTGCCCCAGGGATTCGGGTACGTGCCGTTCAACGACCTGGCCGCGCTGGAGGACGCGGTCAACGAGCACACCTGTGCCGTGATGCTTGAGCCTGTGCAGGGAGAGGGCGGCGTCAACGTTGCCGACGGGGACTACCTGCGCGGGGTACGCGAACTTTGCGACCGCGCAGGGCTGCTCCTTATCTTTGACGAGGTGCAGTGCGGCCTGGGGCGCACGGGGCATCTATTTGCCCACGAGCATTACGGTGTCAAGCCGGATATCATGACGCTGGCCAAGGCCCTTGGCGGGGGTTTTCCCATCGGGGCGCTGCTGGCGCGGGAAGAAGTGGCGCAGGCGTTCGGGCCGGGAGATCACGCGTCTACCTTCGGGGGTAGTCCCCTGGCTTGCGCCGCGGGCCTGGCCGCCGTCGAGACTATCCTCGAAGAGAACCTGCCGGCGAACGCGGCCCGGGTGGGCGCGTACCTCCTGGAGCGCCTGCGGGAGCTGGCATCGCGGTACGCCTTCGTCAAGGAAGTGCGTGGCCTGGGTCTTATGGTGGGCATTGAACTAACACAACCGGGAGACCCCTTTGTCGAGCGCTGCCGCGATAAAGGCCTGCTCGTCAACTGCGTTAGCGGGAACGTGCTCCGCCTTGTGCCACCCCTCACGATCACAAGGCAGGAGGTGGACGAGGCCGTCAACGTGCTGGAACGGGTATTTGAAGAAGAAGCTTCAAAGGAAGGTGAGGGACAGCCTTGACCAGATTCCGTGGACGCCACCTGCTTTCCATGCGTGACCTGACGGGCGAGGAGATTGTCGAGGTGCTGACCTTCGCCCGCGAGTTGAAGCGCCGGCAGAAGATAGGTGAGCCGCACGCGTTGTGCCGGGGAAAAACCCTGGCCATGATTTTTCAAAAAGCCTCCACGCGGACGCGGGTTTCCTTCGAGGTGGCCATGTGGCAGTTGGGCGGGTACGCCCTGTATCTCAGCGGGCAGGACCTGCAGCTGGGACGGGGCGAAAGCATTGCCGACACGGCCCGCGTGCTGTCCCGCTACGTGGACGGCATTATGGTGCGCACCTTTGCCCACGCCGATGTAGAGGAGATGGCGCGCTATGCCGACGTCCCGGTCATTAACGGGTTGACAGATCACGAACACCCTTGCCAGATTCTGGCCGACTTGCTAACCATTTGGGAACAAAAGGGAAAACTCGCCGGGTTGAAACTGGCCTTTATTGGGGATGGAAACAATATCGCCCATTCCCTCCTCCTTGGATGCGCCCGGGTGGGAATGAACATCGCCGTGGCCACCCCGCGGGGTTACGAGCCGGCACCGGAGGTGGTCGAGGTTGCGCGTACGGACGCGGCGGCCTCGGGCGGCGCCGTGGAAGTCGGACACGACCCGACGCAGGCCGTGGCGGGGGCGGACGTTGTGGTGACCGACGTGTGGACGTCCATGGGACAGGAGGCAGAGCGCGCCAGGCGGCTCGTGGACTTCGCCCCTTACCAGGTAAACGGGCGGCTCGTGGAGCGGGCGAAGCCGGACTTTATCTTCCTGCACTGCCTGCCCGCTCACAGGGACGAGGAAGTGACGACAGATGTTATTGACGGCCCTCACAGCGCCGTCTGGGACGAGGCGGAGAACCGCCTCCACGTGCAGAAGGCGATCCTGGCGATGTTCTTATAGACGCGGATGCTGGGAGCCCGTGCGCGCTGCTGTCGCTCCGGTGCTCCGCTTCGACCGTTCTGAACTTGGCTCGGACCACCTCTGGCCAGGCTGCAGATTGCCGTCGGAGCCTTCGATTCGGGCCGGGCACGCGTTCTTAGCGGTTGGCTCCGCGGGCGTCCTCGCCAGGCTGAGATGGCAGCCTCGCCTGCGCCAAGAACGGTAACCGAAGCTCCGCAAGTCGCGCTGGGGCGCCAAATTCCCTCGTCCGGGAATGAACGCCACCAGTCAAGAAATCTGGAAAGGAGTCTTTCTATGCCCAGGAAGGTAGTGCTGGCCTACTCGGGAGGACTTGACACCTCCATCATTATTCCCTGGCTGAAGGAGAACTTCGGCTGCGAGGTCATTGCCCTGGTTTGCGACCTCGGCCAGGGGGAGGAAGAACTCGCGGGCGTCGAGGAAAAAGCCATCAAGAGCGGCGCGGCCAAGGTTTACGTGGAAGACGTCAGGCGCGAGTTTGTGGAGGAGTACATTTTCCCCACGCTGCGGGCGGGGGCGGTTTACGAGGGGAAGTACCTGCTCGGGACATCCATGGCGCGGCCGCTGATCGCCAAGTACCTGGTGAAAGTTGCCCGTGCCGAGGGCGCGGACGCCGTCGCGCACGGAGCCACGGGCAAGGGTAACGACCAGGTCCGGTTCGAACTCGGGGTCAAGGCCTTAGCGCCCGATCTGGAGGTTATTGCTCCCTGGCGTCTTTGGGATATTCGTTCCCGCGAGGATGCCATCGACTACGCGCAGGCGCGGGGCATTCCCGTCCCGGTGACGAAGGAGCGCCCTTACAGTCTTGACCGGAATCTCTGGCACCTGAGCCACGAAGGGGGGCCGCTGGAGGATCCCGCGCAGGAACCGCCGGACGACGTGTATGTCCTGACGGTGCCGCCGGAGCAGGCGCCGGATGTCCCGACCTACGTGGAGATCGAATTTGAACGCGGCCGGCCGTTCAAGCTTAACGGGCGCGCCCTTGACCCGGTAGCCCTGCTCCAGGAGCTGAACGCCGTTGGCGGAGCGAACGGCATCGGCATCGCCGACATGGTAGAAAACCGTTTGGTGGGCATGAAGTCGCGTGGCGTATACGAAACGCCGGGCGGAACCATCTTAGTTGCTGCGCACCGGGAACTGGAAAGGCTTACGCTGGATCGGGCTACGTATCATTTCAAAGAAATGGTGGCCATCCGGTATGCCGAACTGGTCTACGACGGCCTGTGGTTTTCGCCCCTGCGCGAGGCGTTGGACGCCTTTGTGGACAGGACGCAGGAAACGGTCACCGGCGTGGTCCGGATGAAGCTCTACAAGGGGAATTGCCTGCCCGCAGGCGTGCGTTCGCCGTACTCACTTTACCGGCATGACCTGGCCACCTTCGGCCGGGACGAGATGTACGACCACAAGGACGCCGCAGGGTTTATCAATCTCTTCGGGTTGCCGCTCAAGGTGCGGGCGCTCATGCTGCAGGAGAAAGAAGGTCGTCGGATAACACGGAGGTCATAGCTCATGTCCAAACTCTGGGGGGGCCGCTTTCGGAAGGAAACCGACGCGCTGGCCCACGCCTTCAACGCCTCGCTGGCTTTCGACCGCCGGCTTTACCGGCAGGACATCAGGGGTTCCATCGCCCACGCCCGGATGCTGGGGAGAGTGGGTATCATTGCGCCGGCAGAGGCCGAGGCCATCATCCGGGGACTGGAGGCTGTTCTGGAAGATTTTGACGCCGGGCGGGTGGTGCCCGCACCGGACGACGAGGATATCCATACCTTGGTCGAACGCCTTCTGGTAGAGAAAATCGGCGAGGCAGCCAAAAAGCTGCACACGGCGCGCAGCCGCAACGACCAGGTAGCCCTCGACATGCGCATGTACCTGAAGGACGAGGTAAAGGAAATCGCCGGCCTTCTCGGGGAGGTCTGCCGCACCCTGCTCGACCTTGCCGCGGCGCACGTCGAAACGCTCATGCCCGGGTATACGCACCTGCAGCGGGCCCAGCCGGTAACCCTGGCGCACCACCTGCTGGCGTACTTTGAAATGTTTCTGCGCGACCTGGAGCGCCTTGGCGACTGTTACCGCCGGACGGACGTGCTGCCTCTGGGGGCGGGCGCCCTGGCCGGCACCCCGTTTCCCATCGACCGGGCGGCGGTGGCCGCCGAGCTCGGATTTGCGGCGGTGGCCGAAAACAGCATCGATGCGGTGAGCGACCGCGATTTTGTCATTGAGTTTTGCGCCGCGGCCGCGCTGATAATGATGCACCTGAGCCGTCTAGGGGAGGAGCTCGTTCTTTGGTCCAGCCAGGAGTTCGGGTTTATCGAACTGGACGACGCCTTCAGCACCGGTTCGAGCATTATGCCGCAAAAGAAAAACCCGGACCCGGCAGAACTCATTCGCGGAAAGGCGGGGCGGGTTTTTGGACACCTTACGGCTCTGCTGACCGTGATGAAGGGCCTTCCCCTGGCTTACAATAAGGACATGCAGGAAGACAAGGAAGCCCTTTTCGATACGGTGGACACGGTGAAAGCGTGCCTGGCGGTGCTGGCTCCGATGCTGCGCACCATGCGGGTCCGGGCCGACCGCATGCGCCGTGCGGCCCGCAAAGGTTTTATGAACGCCACCGACCTGGCCGACTACCTGGTACGCAAGGGAGTGCCCTTCCGGGACGCACACGCCGCGGCCGGGCGGGCCGTGCTTTACGCCCTGGAGCAGAACAGGGGGCTTGAAGAGCTTACGCTGGAAGAGTTGCGGCAGATATCGCCGCATATAGAAGGCGACGTTTACGAGGCTATCGCGCTTGAAAAAATCGTGGCCGCCCGGCGGGTACACGGCGGTCCGGCGCCGGAGACCGTTCGCGCCGCCGTCGCCCGGGGCCGCGCGAGGTTGGAGACCGTATTGAGGTTTTTGTAAAGGGTCCTTGAGGGAGCGAAGCCGAATCTCTCTATTCCTCAGGGCAGGGAGGGGAGGCTCCGCCCCCACCACCCATCCGGGGCGGATCATGGGCTAAAATGGAAGGGCAGGTGGCTAAGAATGATCCTCATCGGCGAACGCATCAACGGTCTTTTCCGCGACGTGGCCGCAGCCATTCAGGCGCGCGACCCGGAGCCGGTCCAGCGGCTGGCGGTGGCGCAGGCGGAGGCGGGTGCGGCCTTCCTGGATGTCAACACGGGGCCGGCGGCGGAAAACCCGGTTGAAGCCATGTCCTGGCTGGTGCGGGTGATTGAGGAGGTCACGGACGCACCTCTATGTCTTGACGCCGCGCAGTCCGAGGTGATTGAAGCGGGCCTGCAGGCGGTGACCAAAGGACGGCCCATTATCAACTCCACCACCGCCGACCCGGAGCGGCTTGCCCGGTACCTGGAATTGGCCGGGTACTACGGTGCCCGGTTAATCGTCCTGACCATGGACCGGCGGGGTGTCTCCCGCGACGCCGCCGACCGGCTCGCCCTGGCCATGGAAGCGGTCGTGGCCGCGGACGCGGCCGGCTTTCCCATCGAAGACCTGTTCATCGATCCGCTGGTGCTCCCGGTAAACGTGGGGCAGGAACACGCCCCTGCCGTTCTGGAGACGTTACGCCAGGTCAAGACCCTGGCGGACCCGCCGCCGCAAACAGTGATCGGCCTGAGCAACATCTCGCAGGGTTGCCCGCATCGTCCCCTGTTAAACCGGACCTTCCTGGCCATGGCGATGGCCAGCGGCCTGGATGCAGCCATCGCCAACGTGCTGGACGAAGAACTTCTGGCTACGGTGGCTGCGGCCCGCGTACTCCTGAACCGGGAGATTTACAGCGATGCCTTCCTGCGAGGGGTACAGGGGTAGTATTGGGAAAGCACTATACCGTTACGGGTTCAATCCCAGTAGGGAAATCAGAGACGGCTAATATATTTTAAGTTCGCGTTTAACGAGTTCCCGGTACGCTCTCTGGAGATCCGTCGTTATGGGGCCGGGCTTCCCATCGGCCACGGGTGTGTTGCCAACCGCAAGGAGGGGCACGATCTCCACAACCGAATTGGTCAAAAAGGCCTCGTCGCTTTGTACCACGTCGATGGCCGAAAGAGGGTGTTCAACAAGGGGAATACCGATCCCTGCGGCCAGTTCTGCCACTACCTCCCTCGTGATCCCCGGCAGCAAGCCTTCGGTAACGGGCGGCGTGAGGAGCCTCCCTGCACGGACGCAAAAGATGTTGGTCGCGGCTCCTTCGGTTACGTTTCCCTTTTCGTTTACGAACAGGGCTTCGTCGAAACCGTTCTTTTTTGCTTCCTGCCGCGCCAGTACCTTTTCCAGGTAAGACGTGGTTTTATGCGCGCGGAGGGGGTCGCGCGAGCTGATGATCCCCCGGTAAAGAGAGGTACGCCAACCCGATGTCGGATTGTGGGTCTTCTGAAGGGGAAACGCCGCGATCATCACGGTGGGGTTAGAAGACTGAAGTTCTTGTGGACCGGGCGTCACGGTAAGGCGCACGCGTGCTTCTGAAAACCCGTTGCGGGCAAGTAGTTCGGCAGCCGTTTTTTCCAACCAGTGTGTCTCTCCCTGGAAAGGGATACCGATGGCAGTGCACGTGAGGTTCAACCGCTGCAGGTGTGCGCCGGGACGAAATACCTTCCCTGCGTAGGCCCGCATCGTTTCAAAGGCCCCGTATCCCAGCAGGAAACCGGTATCGAATGCCGAAACGCGGGCTTCCCGGATGTCAACGAAATCCCCGTTTAGAAATACCTCCAACGCCTTCCCTCCAAATGTCGTAGTTCGCCCCGGTTTGGCTCTTGTAAAAGTTTTTACGGGGCAGACCGACAGCGTCGAACAGGGCGGCGGCCTTGTCCAGGGTTTCCTGGTACTCCTGCTCCGGGTCGGAGTCGGCGACGATGCCGCCACCGGCATGAAAATAGACTGCCTCTCTGGCCAGGACGAGTGTTCTGATGGCAATATTTAAGTCCAGATTACCGGTAAAACTGAAGTACCCGATGGCCCCGGTATAAATGCCCCGCGCTACGGGCTCGATTTCGTCAATGATCTCCATGGCCCTGATCTTGGGTGCTCCGGTGACGGAACCGCCGGGGAAGGTGGCGCGCAGCAGTTTTGCTACGCCGGTATCTCTCTTGAGCCGTGCTTCGATGGTGGATGTCAGGTGGAATACCGTGGGAAAGGGTTCCAGAACACAGAACTCCGGAACGCGAACGGAGCCTGGCTCTGCCACGCGGCCCAGGTCGTTGCGTTCGAGGTCCACAATCATCACGTGCTCGGCGCGGTCCTTTTCACTGGCGAGAAGTTCTAAGGCCAGCCTGTTGTCTTCTTCGGTTGTTCCACCGCGCGGACGTGTACCTTTAATAGGCCTCGTGTGAACCACGCCGGCAGCAGCGTCAAAATGGAGAAAACGTTCCGGCGAGGAACTTACCAGTTCAAAGCCGGGTCCGGAAAGATAAGCGGCGAAGGGTACCGGGTTGGTTTCTAACAATTTCAGGAAGAGCGGAAAACCCGGCAACATCGCGGGTATGGCGAACCTTTGGGCAAGATTGACCTGGTAGACGTCCCCGGCGGCGATATACTCCTTCACACGGCGCACGGCGGCCAGGTATCCGGGGCGGGTAAAGGACGAAGTCGGCGTTAAGGCGCGCTCCTGCAGCGTGGTCGGATATAAGGAGACGGGTTCCGGTGGCCGGCGAAGCTGCTCAAGAAGTTCCTCACACCGCTCCCGTGCCCGCGCTACCGCGGCGGGGCCTTTCTCGGGCAGTCCGGTGGACGTGACCCAGACCGTGTTTCGATGGTGATCTATGCTTACGACAGCGTCATAAAAGGCAAGGTACAGATGGGGCAATCCGAGATCGTCCGTTGCACGGGCCGGAACTCTTTCGACGGCCGTCCTCAGTTCGTAAGATAGGTAGCCGATAGCGCCGGCAGGGAGGGGCACCGGGGCATCTACGGCCGTAAGCCTGAATGCGGCAAGCAGCCGTTCCAGCGCCGCCAGCGGGTCACCGGGAAGGGCGAGGTTGGTATTGTCAGGGGTAAGAGATAACCGTTCACGGAAACAGGAAAAGACCATGAACGGTCTTGCGGCCATAAAAGACCACCGGGCAAGGGGAAAATGGGATTGCGGGCGCGGTTCGCCGCCACTGGCCAGAATTGCCGTGCCCGGAGTACGACAAAAGCGTGCATAGATTTCGGCCGGTTTTTCCTGCAGGGGGAAAGAGACGACAAGCATCTTGTAACCGCCTTCATTCCGCCTTGCTATTCCTTAATCTAACAACTCCCGGGTTTTGAGCCTATTGTCTCCAAGTTTAACGCTTCTGCTGTCTGCCTGTAAATACTGACTTCGTTTCAGCGGCGTGGCAGCGCGCTCGTACATTTCAAGGTCTTCGTCGCTAAAAAGTACGAACCTGATCTCTTTGAAGGGCCTTGCCTTGACGTACTCCGCCACGGTGGACAGCGCGATACGAGCGGCGCGATCCTTGGGAAAGCGGTAGGCGCCGGTGCTGATGGCGGGGAAAGAAAGGGACTTGATGCCCCGTTCTGCGGCCAGATCCAGGGCACTGAGGTACGCCTGACGCAAAAGCTCGTCTTCCCCGGCCTCGCCCCCGCGCCAGACGGGGCCGACCGCGTGAATCACGTAACGTGCCTTCAGCCGGCCCCCGCCGGTAATGACGGCCTTTCCCGTGGGGCAGGGGCCCTGGCGGGCGACGATCTCCTTGCATTCATCCAGGATTTGCCGCCCCCCGGCGCGGTGAATTGCTCCGTCCACGCCGCCGCCCCCCATCAGACTGGAATTGGCGGCATTAACAATAGCCTCGGTATCCTGCTGCGTAATGTCTCCCTTGAGAATGGTGATTTTTGTGTTACCGATCTGGAATTGCATAACGGTTCACCTCCACCCGTTTGCCCGGTTTCCGGATACCCCCTCTCACGGCTTCCGTGGCCACGCCGCGAGAAAGCCTCCACCCCGGGCTTCCTGCGTCTGACCTTCCGGTTCTTGTGCAATATAATATCACAGGCATTAACTGTGATGTCTGGTCCGTAATGCCCTGGTCCCGGTGGCGCATGCCGGCCGCCCATCCACGCGTATGCCCAATGCGCGTCTTCACATCATCCCGGCCGCGGCCATTGGCCGCCGTTGCGGCGTTTCTGGCCGCTACAGAGGACCGACTTTTGCTTTTAACGGGTTACCGTCACCGTCCGCGTGAAGCGGGCTTAACCAGACGGCGGTACAGCGCGGCACACTCCTGGTAGCTCAACCTGTTGACAAAGCGGCACAGGTGGAGTTCCCGGCGCAGGTGGGGATACGGGTCGGCCTCGCGCGGCAGCAGTTCTTCCTTGGGCAGCAGGGCAACGTAGATCAGGCTCCGTGCAGCCAGCAGGTCGTCCCAGCGCGAAGCGCGGGCTCCGAAGGTGTAGCGCAGCGTGAGCACGTCCCCGGGGCCGAGGTGCTGGCGCCAGGGGAGCCCGCTTACGGCGCGGATGGGCTCGCGGAGCAAGTATAACACGCGTACGGTTACCGGGGGCTTCACCCGGTCCCGAAGGAGCTGTAAGAGCAGGAGGTGAATGTAACCCGCTTCCACGTAGACGTTGCCTTCCGTCCGGTTGACCAGGGCGTTGATGGCTTCGGCGCGCAGGGCAGCCCGCAGGCGCAGCCGTCGGGCGTCGGCATGGGCGAAGGCCTTGACGGCCTGAACCACGGCCGCAAAATTGTTTTCGGTGACCGCCTGATAATAAGCAAGCAGGGCACCGGCAGCCTCGCGTTCGTGCTCCCACACCCGGTGTTCCAGCGCCGTGCAGGGTTTCTTCCCCTCCGCCAGTTGTCTGGCCGTCGCCAGGTACGGTTCCACCTGGTAAAAGGCAGTGCCCGCGGTACAGAAGAGATGCTGGTACAGGCGGCAGGCGCGCAGCGCGAAGCGCGGAAAATTGAAATCGCCGCTGGCCAGGTATGTGCGGATGCCGGTCTCGCGCCGCAGCATGCGGTGAAAGTCCGGGTGCGGCGGCTCTTCCAGGATAACCACCCTGTGCGCGCGCATGTGGTCGCCCATCAGGGGCAGCATCTCTACCCGGTGGGGGCCGAAAGCCAGGGTAAGCACGGGCGTCACCGGCGCCATTCTACGACCTCACCCCGATCAACTGCTGAGGGCTTTCTCCCCAATATGATACCGCAACTGGAGGCCGGAACGACGGTCAAAACGACGGCCGGAACGGTTGAGGCCGGTAGGCCTGCCATGGGCCTCCCGGGGTTTTCCGGCCACCAGGGGTCGGCCGGCAGCACTCCGGCGATTAGGCTAAACTTTTGCGGTCCGACCGGTGTTCATACCATTCCCGTACCCAGAGCAACTCCAAGCAGCATCAGCATGGTGCCCACGACGTACCGCACGCTCCTGATGGTGATTTTTCTATTCTTCAGCAGCCGGGCACCGACCAGAGGACACAGGAAGGCCGCGGCCACGGCGGAAGCCACCAACCACGGCCCGTTACCGGCACCGGCCGCGGCCAGATGTCGGCCCAGGAAAGAAAGTCCGTAGACCGCGATCCGTACGATGTCCACCAGCAGGGCGATTACGCTGCCCGTGCCCACGAAGGCCTCTTTGCCCAGTCCGACCTTGGTGAGAAAGGCGGACCGCAACGCGCCCTGATGTCCCGAAAGCCCGCCGAAGAACCCGGAAGCGGCACCGCCGACGGGCAGGTACTTCCGGTCGAAAGTCAGTTCCTGCAGGCGGGGGATCAACTCGAACAGGGCGAAGACGATCATCAGCGCGGCAACCACCAGTTTGGCAACCGTCACGGTGTACTCCCGGGGGCCTAACCCGTACCGCACGAGAGGCGGGAGGTCGGCCAGGAACGCCAGCAACCCGGCGCCGGCGATGGCCGCCACCGCCGCCGGCAACCCGAAGGCAACTACAACTCGCCGGTCCGCGTGTCTTCCCAGCAAGGCCGCTTTGAACACGTTGTTGGCCAGATGTACTAGGGCAGTAGCTGCCACCGCAACTTCTACGGGAAAAAAGATCGCGACACCGGCAACAGCAGGGTTCCCAGTCCAAAACCGGAAAACAGGGTCAGGGTCGCGGCCACAACGGCCGCGAGGGAAACCGCGAGGTATTCCATAGTTCGGCCGATCCCCCCTGCAAATGTTTAACGCCCGCCCGGGTGTTCGGCGAACAATTCGCCGAACAGCTCCCGCACTTTGACCCCGGCAGCTGCCAGCGCCCGTCGGCCTTCTTCCGTAGCCCGGTAGACACGCCGCTTTCTACCCCCCGCCTCTTCCGTGGTAGAAACTAGGTAACCCCGCCTCTCCATGCTGTGGAGAATGGGGTAAAGCGTGCCGGGACTCAACCTGTACCCGTGCCGCTCGAGTTCGCGGATAAGCCAGAGGCCAAAGACCGGTCCTTTCGCCGCGTGGTAAAGAATGTGCAGTCGAATGAAGCCGGAGAACAGTTCCCTATTCTTCATCGCGTAAAGTTCCTATCGAATTTCGTTATCGTATTACGATACTATATTACGAGCGGCAGGGCCAGAATGTCAATGCCTGTTTGGATCTTATGAAACTCTGTCTTGCAGAGTACACCCAATCGGATTGATACTCGGACCGCACACCGAATGACAATATCACAGGCCGGTGACAACCAGCAAAAAATCCTTGACACTGTCGACGCCAATTCAGTATACTTACGATTAAATTTATCGGGCAAAGGCAAGGAAGGGGACGGAGGCCCTGTAGCCGGCCGCGACAGAGAGCCGGGGTAGCTGAAAACCGGTGCGGGGCGCGGGTGCCGTGATCACCCCGGAGCCGCAAGGGCGAACGGGCGAAAGGCCCCAGTAGTCTTTGCCGGGTCGCTCCCGTTAAGAGCGGTGTGGCGACACACGGAGTGGCTGCAGCCGCGAGGCGGCGGCAAGCAGGGTGGTACCGCGGGTAGATGACCTCTCGTCCCTGGCAGTCAGGAGGCTGCCGGGCGGGAGGTTTTCGTTATTAAAATCAAATTTTGTAAGGGAGTTGGTGGGCTTGGGGCTTATCGTCTACGTGAACGGTGAGTTCGTGCCCGAGGAACGGGCGGTGGTATCGGTTTTTGACCACGGGTTTCTTTACGGCGACGGCGTCTTCGAAGGTATCAGAGCCTACCACGGCCGGGTATTTCGGCTAAAACAGCACCTTGACCGTCTGTATGATGGGGCCCGCGCCATTGCCCTTGACGTTCCTTTATCCAAGGATGAGATGAAAGAAGTTGTCCTGGAGACCCTGCGGCGCAACAACCTGCGGGACGCCTACATCCGGCTTGTCGTGGCCCGTGGGAAGGGGGATTTGGGGCTCGACCCGCGCAAGTGCAAGCGGCCTACCGTGGTTTGTATTGCCTCGTCCATCCAGCTTTATCCGCCTGCCCTGTACGAAACGGGACTGGAGGTGGTTTCCGTGGCCACCCGGCGCAACCTCCAGGAGGCGCTGAACCCGCGCATCAAGTCGCTCAACTACTTGAACAACATCCTGGCCAAGATCGAGGCCGGACTGGCGGGAATGGAAGAGGCGATCATGCTGAACGCTGAAGGGTACGTGTGCGAGGCCACGGGTGACAATATCTTTATCGTCAAAAATGGGGGTCTTGTCACGCCGCCGTCCTGGGCGGGCATTCTCGAAGGTGTGACCCGCAATGCGGTTATAGAGCTGGCACAGGAGGCCGGAATTCCTGTCGAGGAAAAGCTCTTCGGGCGGTACGACGTCTACACTGCCGACGAGTGTTTCCTGACCGGCACGGCGGCCGAGATCATTCCCGTGGTGAAGGTTGACGGCCGGCCCATTGGCGACGGGAAACCGGGCAAGGTGACCTGGCAGTTGATTCACGCCTTCCGCGCCCTGACCGTGTGGGACGGCGAACCGATCTATCCGGAAGCGGAGGAGCGCGTTGCAAATTGAGAAGCGATGTGGTGAAAAAGGGTCTCGAGAAAGCGCCGCACCGGTCACTTTTCAAGGCGCTTGGTCTCACGGACGAAGAAATCAGGCGCCCGCTGATCGGAGTGGTGAATTCGCAGAACGAGATTGTCCCCGGGCACATCCATCTCGACGAGCTGGCCGAGGCGGTTAAGGCCGGCGTCCGGATGGCGGGCGGGACCCCGGTGGAATTCTGTACCATTGCCGTCTGCGACGGCATTGCCATGAATCATGCCGGGATGAAGTACTCCCTCGCCAGCCGCGAACTGATCGCCGATACGGTGGAGGTTATGGCGCACGCCCATGCCTTTGACGCCCTGGTATTTATTACGGCGTGCGACAAGGTGGTGCCGGGCATGCTGATGGCCGCGGCGCGCCTCGATTTGCCCTGCATTTTCGTCAGCGGCGGGCCGATGCTTGCCGGGCGTTTCCGGGGCCAGCGGGTGTCGGTGAGTACGGTCTTTGAGGCCGTCGGCGCGGTGGCGGCCGGGAAAATGGACGCCGCGTCGCTGGCGGAACTCGAGGACGAGGCCTGTCCGGGGTGTGGCTCCTGTGCCGGGATGTTTACCGCCAATTCCATGAACTGTCTCACCGAGGCCCTGGGGTTGGCCCTGCCGCGTAACGGCACGCTGCCGGCGGTCAGCGCGGCCCGGCGGCGCCTGGCCAAGATGGCCGGAATGCAGGTGATGCGCCTGCTTGCGGGGGATATCCGTCCCGCAAAAATCCTGACCCCCGAGGCCTTTGAAAACGCGCTGGCGGTTGATATGGCGCTCGGATGTTCGACCAACACCGTTTTGCACCTTCTGGCCATCGCCAACGAGGCCGGCGTTCCGCTTGACCTGGATACGGTGGACCGGGTGAGCGCGCGAACGCCGAATCTCTGCCGGTTGAGCCCGGCCGGCCCGGTTTACCTGGAGGACCTGGACGAGGCGGGCGGCATTCCGGCAGTGATGGCCGAACTCGCGCGGAAGGATCTCTTACACCTGGACGCCCTTACCGTAACCGGCAGGCCGGTGGGAGAAAGCCTGCGAGGGCAGAGCATCCGCCGCCCGGAAATCATCCGGAGCGCGGATGATCCATACATGCCGACCGGCGGGCTGGTTATCCTGCGGGGAAACCTGGCGCCGGACGGGGCGGTGGTCAAGGCCGCGGCCGTGGCGCCGGATATGCTGGTGCACAGGGGACCGGCACGGGTGTTCGACGGTGAGGAGGAGGCGGTGGCCGCCATCCTTGCGGGGAGAATTGCGAAGGGCGAGGTGGTGGTTATCCGCTACGAGGGCCCGCGAGGCGGGCCGGGAATGCGCGAAATGCTGACCCCCACGGCGGCCCTGGCCGGGCGCGGCCTTGACAAAGACGTGGCGTTGCTGACAGATGGCCGGTTTTCGGGGGCAACGCGCGGGGCGTGCGTGGGGCACATAGCGCCGGAAGCTGCCGAAGGCGGTCCGCTGGCGGCACTGCGCGACGGCGACATCATCGAAATCGATATTCCCGGCCGCAGGCTGAACGTGCTGCTGGAGGAGGCGGAACTGCGGAGGCGGCTGGCAGATTGGGTGCCGCCGGCGCCGAAGGTCACGAAGGGGTACCTGGCACGTTACAGCCGCATGGTTGGTTCGGCAGCAAGTGGGGCGGTGATTAAGAATGGGTAAGGATAAAGAGAAAGAACTTATGACCGGTGGCGAGATCCTGGTTAAATGCCTGGAGGAGCAGGGCGTAGATATCGTTTTCGGTTACCCGGGCGGGGCCATCCTGCCGGTGTACGACGCGCTTTACGACGCGGATATCAGGCACATTCTTACCCGCCACGAGCAGGGCGCGGCCCACGCCGCCGACGGGTATGCCCGGGCCAGCGGCCGACCCGGCGTATGCTTGGCTACCTCGGGCCCCGGGGCGACCAACCTGGTAACGGGGATTGCCACTGCGGCCATGGACTCGGTGCCGCTGGTTGCTTTCACCGGCCAGGTGCCCACCAGTTTAATCGGTCGCGATGCGTTTCAGGAGGCCAATATCACTGGCATAACCATGCCGATAACCAAACATAACTTCCTGGTGAAAGACGTACGCCAGCTGGCGCGTACCGTTAAGGAGGCCTTCCACATCGCCACGACGGGCCGGCCGGGACCCGTGCTGGTCGACCTGCCGCGGGATGTAACCGCGTCGAAGATCCCTTACGAGGATCCGGGCCCGATCAGGCTGCGCGGCTATCGCCCTCCGCGGGAAGGGAACCCGGTCCAGGTAAAGAGAGCGGTAGCCTTGATGGTCCAGGCAGAGCGGCCCGTGATTTACGCCGGCGGCGGCGTGATCAGTTCCGGCGCCTCCGAGGAACTGCGCCTCCTGGCCGAGAAACTCCTGGCGCCCGTCACCACGACGCTGATGGGCCTGGGGGCTTTCCCGGGCGATCACCCGCTCTCGCTGGGCATGCTGGGCATGCACGGCACCAAGTACGCGAACTACGCTGTGTCGGCCTGCGATCTGTTGATCGCCATCGGCGCGCGCTTTGATGACCGCGTTACCGGCAAGGTCGAGAGTTTTGCCCCGGAAGCAAAGATAATTCACATCGATATCGACGCGGCGGAAATCGGCAAGAACGTCCGGGTTGATGTGCCGATTGTTGGCGATGTTAAGCTCGTCTTACGCCAGATACTTGAGATCCTGGACGCCCGTCCCAACCCGGCCTGGCAGGAGAAGGTTGCCCGGTTGAAAAAGGAGTACCCGCTGACTTACAAGGAAAACGGGCTCAAACCCCAGGCGGTCGTACGGGGGATCTACGAAGTTACCGGGGGCAAGGCGCGCATAACCACCGAGGTGGGCCAGAACCAGATGTGGGCCGCGCAATTCTACACGTTCACGCGGCCGCGGACGTTCATTTCCTCCGGGGGGCTCGGCACCATGGGGTTCGGCTTTCCGGCGGCCATTGGGGTCCAGGTAGCCTGCCCCGACGAGATAGTCTTCGATATTGCCGGCGATGGCAGCATCCAGATGAACATCCAGGAGCTGGCGACGGCGGTCAACTACGAACTGCCGGTCAACGTGGCCATCCTGAACAACGGGTATCTGGGGATGGTGAGGCAGTGGCAGGAGCTCTTCTATAACCGCCGCTACGCTTACACGGAACTTTTAAACCCCGACTTCGTCAAGCTGGCCGAAGCTTACGGGGCAGAGGGAATCCTGGTCGAAAAACCGGCGGAGATCAGACCGGCGCTGGAGCAGGCCATCGCTTCACCAAAACCCGTCTTTATCGACTTCCACATCGACCGGGAAGAAAACGTGATGCCGATGGTGCCGCCGGGCGAAGCGATTCACAAAATGCTGGGTTAAAGGCAGGGGTTTTACCGATGCGCCGTACCTTTTCGGTACTGGTAGAAAACCATCCCGGGGTGCTGGCCCGGGTAGCAGGACTTTTCAGCCGCCGGGGCTACAATATTGAGAGTTTGGCGGTTTCCCATACCGAGGATCCGACCATCTCGCGGATGACGATCGTGGCCGAGGGCGACGAGGCAGTACTGGAGCAGGTGGCCAAGCAACTGCGCAAGCTGATCGACGTCATCAAGGTGCAGGATGTGACGGCGGAGGAACACGTGGAGCGAGAACTGGCCCTGATCAAGGTAAACGCCGATGCCACGGCGCGCGGCGAGATCATTCAGATTGTCGAGATCTTCCGGGCCCACATCGTGGACATCGGGCGGCGCACGCTCATTATCGAGATTACCGGCGACGAGAAGAAGATTGATGCCTTTGAAGAAGCGATGCGGCCCTTCGGTATACGCGAGGTGGTTCGTACCGGCAAGATCGCGATGCTGCGCGGCAGCAAAGTAACATCCGTAACGGTTAAGGAGGACGAGTAACGGTGGTGCGGGTTTACTACGATGATGACGCCGATCTAAGGTTGCTTGAGGGACGGCGGGTGGCCGTCATCGGTTACGGCAGCCAGGGGCACGCACACGCCCAGAACCTGAAAGACAGCGGGGTGGGCGTGGTCGTGGGCCTGCGGCCGGGCAGCCCGAACTGGGCACGCGCCGAGGCCGACGGGTTGACCGTTTTGCCGGTGGCCGAAGCCGCCCGGGACGCTTCCATAATTATGATGCTGGTTCCCGACGAGGTGCAGCCCGCCGTCTACCGGGAGAGCATCGCGCCGCAACTCGCCGCCGGCAAGGGGCTGATGTTCGCCCACGGGTTCAACATCCATTACGCCCAGATCGTGCCGCCGGCCGACGTGGACGTCTTCATGGTGGCCCCCAAGGGGCCGGGCCGCATGGTGCGCCGCCTGTATCTGGAGGGGGCCGGTGTTCCGGGCCTGATTGCCGTACACCAGGATTATACGGGGCAGGCCAGGCAGCTTGCCCTGGCCTACGCGCGCGCCATCGGTTGCACGCGGGCCGGGGTGTTTGAAACCACCTTCCGCGAGGAGACCGAAACGGACCTGTTTGGCGAGCAGTGCGTCCTTTGCGGGGGCGTTGCCGCGCTGATTAAGGCGGGCTTCGAAATCCTGGTCGAGGCGGGGTATGCGCCCGAGATGGCCTATTTCGAGTGCCTGCACGAGCTGAAACTGATCGTGGACCTGATTAACGAGGGCGGCCTGACCAAAATGCGCGAGAGTGTAAGTAACACGGCGGAGTACGGCGACTACGTGGTGGGACCGCGCATCATCAACCAGGCGGTGCGGGACGAGATGGAGAAGGTGCTCAAAGAGATTCAGGAGGGCCGCTTTGCCAGGGAGTGGGTGCTCGAAAACCAGGCCAACCGGCCGGTATTTAACGCCCTGCGGAAAAAGGAGCGCGAGCACCTCATCGAGCAGGTGGGTGCCGAACTGCGCAAGATGATGCCCTGGCTCAGGAAGTAGAGGAGGGAAGATGCGCTTGAGCGAGCGCGTTTACATTTTTGATACCACCCTGCGCGACGGGGAGCAATCACCCGGCGTAAGCCTGAACGTTTCGGAAAAGGTACAGATCGCCCGCCAGCTGGTCCGGTTAGGGGTGGACGTGATCGAGGCGGGCTTCCCTTATACCTCGCCAGGCGACTTTAAAGCCGTGCAGGCGGTGGCCCGCGAGGTGCGCGGGGTGACCGTGGCCGGGCTGGCGCGGTGCAGCTTCCCGGATATTGATACGGCCTGGGAGGCGCTGAAGGAGGCCGAACAAGCGCGGATCCACGTCTTCATTGCCACCTCGGATATCCACCTGAAATACAAGCTGCGCAAGGATCGGGAACAGGTGCTGGAGGCGGCGGTGGAAGGGGTAAGGCGCGCCAAAAAGTACACCTCGGACGTGGAGTTTTCGGCAGAAGACGCGTCCCGTTCCGATCTCGATTACCTGTGCCGGGTGCTGGCCGCAGTGATCGCCGCGGGCGCGACGGTAGTCAACATTCCGGACACCGTGGGGTACGCGACGCCCGAGGAGTTCGGGGGCTTCATCCGGGCCATCCGGGAAAAGACACCCGGGATCGAGAAGGTGGTGCTCAGCGTCCACTGCCACGACGACCTGGGCCTGGCGGTAGCCAACTCCCTGGCCGCCGTGCTGAACGGAGCGCAACAGGTGGAGGGGACCATCAACGGTATCGGCGAGCGGGCCGGCAACGCCGCCCTGGAAGAGGTGATCATGGCGCTGCATACGCGGCGCGATATCTACGGGAAGCACGTCAACATTGTCACCGAGGAGATCTACCGCACCTCGCGGCTGGTGAGCACCCTCACCGGTATGCCGGTCCAGTACAACAAGGCCATCGTGGGTAAGAACGCCTTTGCCCACGAATCGGGTATTCACCAGGACGGGGTGCTGAAGGAGCGCACCACCTACGAGATCATGAACCCCGCCATGGTCGGCATTACCAGGTCTAGCCTTGTACTGGGGAAGCACTCCGGCCGGCACGCCTTTCGCCAGCGGCTGATCGAGCTCGGTTACGAACTTTCGGAAGAGGAACTTAATAAGGCCTTTGTCCGTTTCAAGGAACTTGCCGACCGCAAGAAGACGATCACCGACGAAGACCTCCAGGCGATCGTGGAAGGCGAGATCAGGCAGACGCCGCCCACGTTCGAACTGGAATACATGCACATCCTTTCCGGCACCACCGTGGTGCCGAGCGCAACGGTAGGCCTGGCTACCGGGGGCGAGGTGGTCGAAGAAGCGGCCTGCGGCGACGGCCCGGTGGATGCCATCTACCGGGCGATCGACAAGATTACGGGAATTAAGGCCACGCTGGTGAGTTATGCCCTTGATGCCGTGACCGGAGGCAAGGACGCCCTGGGTAATGTTACGGTAAAGGTTCAGGATGAGCGCGGGAAAATCTTTACCGGTCGCGGCATAAGTACGGACGTGCTGGAAGCCAGCGCCCGCGCCTACATCGATGCCCTCAACAGGATCATCCACGACCTTAACGGGCCCGCCAGGAAGCATCGGGGTTGAGAGCAACATGGGAATGACCATAACGGAAAAGATACTGGCGGCGCACGCAGGCCGTGATGTGGTCCGACCCGGGGAACTTATAAGCGCGCGCATTGACATCGCTTTGGGAAACGACATCACCGCTCCCCTCGCGATAAAGGAATTCGAAAAGATCGGGGTGCCGGTTTTCGACCCGGAGCGGGTGGTGCTGGTGCCCGATCACTTTACGCCCAACAAGGATATCAAGGCGGCGGAACAGGCGAAGCTTGTCCGCGAGTTCGCCAAAAAGTACGCCCTGCCGTACTATTATGAGATTGGCCGGATGGGGATCGAGCACTGTCTCTTGCCGGAGCAGGGACTGGTTGTTCCGGGAGACGTGGTGATCGGGGCCGACTCGCACACCTGTACTTACGGCGCGCTGGGGGCCTTTGCCACCGGTATCGGCTCCACCGACCTGGCTGCGGCCATGGCCCTTGGCGAGACCTGGTTCAAGGTGCCCCCGTCGATGAAATTTATTTACCAGGGGGAGTTGCGCCCCTGGGTAGGGGGGAAGGACCTTATCCTGTACACCATCGGGCAGATCGGGGTAGAGGGAGCGCGGTACTGCGCCATGGAATTCACGGGTCCGGTCATCTCCCGCCTGGACATGGACGGACGCTTCACCATGGCCAACATGGCGGTGGAAGCGGGGGCTAAAAACGGGATTATCCCGCCCGATGAAATTACCGAAGCTTACGTCCGGGGCAGGGCCCGGCGACCGTACCGGTTTTACGCCAGCGATCCCGATGCGGCGTACGCGGCGGTTTTTACCTTCGATGTGAGCGGTCTTGAACCCCAGGTGGCATTTCCGTACTCGCCGGCCAACGTCCGACCGGTAAGCGAGGCGCGGGACGTCCGTATCGATCAAGCCGTAATCGGGTCGTGTACCAACGGGCGGTTGGCCGACCTGCGCCTGGCCGCGCGCGTTCTGGCCGGCAGGAAGGTGCACCCGGATGTGCGTTTGATCGTCATTCCCGGGACACAGGAGATTTACCGGCAGGCGCTGGCGGAAGGACTCATCGCCATCTTTATCGAGGCCGGGGCGGCGGTCAGCACGCCTACCTGCGGGCCGTGCTTGGGAGGGCACATGGGAATCCTGGCCGCAGGCGAGCGGGCGGTCGCGACCACCAACCGCAATTTTGTCGGACGCATGGGTCACCCGGCAAGCGAGGTTTACCTGGCGAATCCCGCCGTGGCAGCCGCCTCGGCGGTTGCCGGCCGTATAGCGCATCCGGAAGAGGTGATCTAGATGCGGTTCCAGGGCCGCGCCTGGAAGTTCGGCGATAACATTGATACCGATGTAATTATTCCGGCGCGTTATCTGAATACGACCGACCCCGCGGAACTTGCCGCCCACTGCATGGAAGACGCGGACCCTTCTTTCGCCCGGGCGGTCAAACCCGGCGACATTATTGTGGCGGGGGCAAACTTCGGCTGCGGGTCCTCGCGGGAGCACGCGCCGCTGGCCATCAAGACGGCAGGGGTCGCGTGTGTCGTGGCCCGCTCCTTTGCCCGCATCTTTTACCGCAACGCCTTCAATATCGGTCTGCCCATCCTGGAATGTCCGGAGGCGGTGGATGGCATTGCTGCCGGCGACGAGGTGTTGGTGGATGCCGCCGCGGGCTTGATTACCAACCTCAATACCGGCGCTACGTTCCAGGCCCAACCCGTTCCTCCCTTCATGCAGGAAATCATTGCCGCCGGCGGTCTCATAAACTATGTCAAGAGGAGAGTTGGGGGCGGCGCGAGTTATGGCGATGATTGAAATTTACGATACCACCCTGCGCGACGGAGCCCAGGCAGAGGGCATCTCCTTTTCCGTAGAGGATAAGGTAAAAATTGCCCGGCGCCTCGACCGCCTGGGGTTCCACTTTGTGGAGGGCGGTTGGCCCGCATCAAACCCGAAAGATATGGAATTTTTCCAGCGGATGCAAAAAGAGCCGCTGGCCAACGCGAAAATTACCGCGTTCAGCAGCACGCGGCGGGTTGGCCTGTGCGCGGAAGCAGACGCCAACCTGCAGGCCATTCTGGCCAGCGGCGTGAAAGTGGCGACGCTTTTCGGTAAAAGCTGGGATTTTCACGTCTTTCGCGCCCTCGAGACCACGCTCGACGAGAACCTGGCCATGATCCGGGAGTCGGTGGCCTACCTGAAGTCAAAGGGGCTTGAGGTCATTTACGACGCCGAACACTTTTTCGACGGGTACAAGGCCAACCGGGAGTATGCCCTGGCCACGTTGCGGGCCGCGGAGGAAGGGGGCGCGAGGACGCTGGTGCTGTGCGATACCAACGGTGGTACGCTACCGCTGGAGGTGTACGAAATCGTTGCCGACGTCCGGCGCCACGTCCGGACCCCGCTGGGTATCCATACTCACAACGATGCCGGCATGGCCGTGGCCAACGCGCTGGTTGCAGTAGATGCGGGTGTTACCCACGTCCAGGGTACGGTGAACGGTTTCGGTGAACGCTGCGGGAACGCCGACCTTTGCGTGGTCATTCCCAACCTGGCTTTCAAAAAGAATATTTCCACCCTGCCGCCGCAGAACCTGGCCCAGCTGACCGACCTCTCGCGCTACGTCTACGAGGTGGCCAACATCCACCCGGATCCGCGCCAGCCGTACGTGGGGTCGAGCGCGTTTGCCCACAAGGGAGGCGTGCATGTCAGCGCCTTGATGAAGGCGGCGCAAACTTACGAGCACATTCCCCCGGAGGCGGTGGGCAACAAGCGGCGGGTGCTGGTTTCGGAACTCTCCGGGCTTTCGAACTTGATGTATAAGTACCGGGAATTAAACCTGGGGCTGGAGCGGAGCAGCGAAGAGACCAGGAAACTTCTGGCCGAGATCAAGGAACTCGAACACCAGGGATTCCAGTTCGAGAGCGCCGAAGGCTCATTCGAGCTCCTGTTGCGCAGGGCCTACAACGGTTACGAAGAACCGTTTTTCCTGGAGAATTTGCGGACCATTGTCGAAATCCGGGAAGGAAAGATGTACACGGAAGCGATTATCAAGCTCCGCGTGAAAGACCAGGTGGTGCATACCGCGGCGGAGGGGAACGGGCCGGTTAACGCCATCGACAATGCTTTGCGCAAAGCCCTGGAGGAATTTTACCCGGCCATCAAGAAAATGAAACTTAACGACTACAAGGTGCGCGTCCTTAACGAAAAGGCAGGCACGGGCGCTGTCGTGCGCGTGCTGATCGAGACCGGCGACGGGAAGCATTCGTGGAGTACGGTCGGTGTATCTTCAAATATTATTGAAGCGAGCTGGCAGGCACTGGCCGACAGTTTTGCCTACGGCCTGTTGAAGCTGGGCGATAGTGCCAGGAATACCAAACCACCGGAGGGTCGGCAATAAAAATCCTGTCCTGCAGGATTACAGGTTGCCTGCGGCCGGCATATGCTGAAGTAGACGCGCGACGGGAGGCTGGAGCGAGGCTATGGGGTCGTTGTTCGGCACCGATGGCGTACGTGGAGTGGCCAACCGGGAACTCTCACCAGAACTGGCTTTCAAAATCGGCCGTGCCGGTGCCTTCATCCTGACCCGGGAGGCGGGGGCACGGGCCATTGCCGTCGGGCGGGATACCCGCATCTCAGGTGACATGCTGGAGGCGGCGGTGACGGCCGGTATCCTTTCGACGGGGGTAGACGTCTGGCGCCTGGGTGTGCTCCCGACACCGGCGGTGGCGTACCTCACCCGCGCCCTTGGGGCGGGGGCCGGCGTGGTTATCTCCGCTTCGCATAATCCTGTAGAAGACAACGGGATCAAGTTTTTTGGGGCCAACGGTTACAAGCTGCCCGATCGCCTGGAGGAGATGATCGAGCAGCTTGTTTTGGAGCAAGAGGCGACGGATGTTCCACGGCCCACAGGTGCTGCCGTGGGCAAGGTGCGCGAGGTGCCGCACGCCGCCGAACAGTACCTGGCCCACGCGCGGCGGGTAGGACCGCCGGCGCTCGGCGGCCTGAAAATCGTTGTGGACTGCGCCAACGGCGCGGCCTGCAGCGTGGCCCCGCATGTCTTGAGTGCCCTTGGGGCACGGGTGGTGGCCATCAACCATGAACCCGACGGCACGAATATTAACGTGGCCTGCGGGTCCACCAACCCGGCTTGCCTGCAGGAAAGAGTGCTGGCCGAGGGTGCCGACCTGGGACTGGCCTTTGACGGCGATGCCGACCGCGTAATTGCCGTGGATGAGAAAGGGCGTATCGTTAACGGCGACCGGATAATGGTGATCTGCGGCAAGTATCTCAAGGAACGCAACCGCCTGCCGCAGAATACGGTTGTGGTTACGGTCATGTCCAATCTCGGCCTGCACGTCGCTTTGCGCGAAGCCGGCATCCGGGTCCTGCAGACAAAAGTGGGCGACCGCTATGTGCTTGAGACAATGCTGGCCAGCGGCGCCCGCCTGGGTGGCGAACAGTCGGGACACATCATCTTCCTCGACCATAACACCACCGGCGACGGTCTGGTCACCGCCCTGCAGCTTTTATCCGTGATGATCGATACCGGCAAACCCCTTTCCGAGCTGGCGGCGCAGATGCAGGAATTTCCGCAGGTGCTGGAGAATGTAAGGGTGACCGACAAGGAAAAGGTAATGGCCAGTTCGGTTCTGGCCGAGGCCGTAGCGGCGTGCGAAGCCCGGCTGGACGGCCAGGGGCGCGTCCTTGTCCGCCCCTCTGGGACGGAGCCGCTTATCCGGGTAATGGTTGAGGGTCCCAGCGAGGAAGAACTTCTTGAGGTAGTAAACCAACTGGTTGAGGCCGTGGTGGAGGCCGACAGGGGGGTGAGAAATGAACGCAAGTGATGGTGATGGTTGCTGGAACTCAACCGAATAACCAAGCGCCAGAACCGGTACGGTTGCAGGTGGGCCGAAAATCCGGTACTTCGGACGTTAGACGGCTGACTTCCGACGACCGTTCCGGTTGACGAGGCGGAGGTTTATCGAAGTTTTCGGCGGATGCCTCCCGGCTGGTCACGGCCGTTAAAGGCGTCACAAATCCGGCGGGTAACCGCCGGGACAAAAGCGCCGGGTGACAGAAAGGCAAAAGGCGGGCTGCGGGTGGTACCATTTGCTGTTTGTGGGGGTAGTCTTGCCCGGGTGCGCCGCCTGCAGCGCGGACCGCAGGAATGCTGTGCCTTTTGGCCGGCATTTTGGTTTTTATACGAAGGAGGCCTGGTTAATAGTGTGTGGCATTGTTGGTTATGCTGGGGCACGCCCGGCCGTCCCCATTTTAATAGATGGCTTACGCCGCCTGGAGTACCGGGGCTATGACTCTGCCGGTCTTGTCGTAGCGGAAAACGGGGGCCTGGTGGTGGTTAAGCGCGCCGGGACAATCAGCGTCTTGGTGGGAGCACTCGATGGGACTCCCTATACAGGCACGGTGGGTGTCGGACATACCCGCTGGGCCACGCACGGGGCCCCGACGGATATTAACGCCCACCCGCACACCGATTGTAGTGGCCACTTTGCCGTGGTACATAACGGCATCATCGAAAACTACATGACCATCAAGAGCTGGCTGACCGGCCTGGGTCACAAATTCAAGTCCGAGACTGACACCGAGGTGTTGCCCCATCTGATTGAGCACTACTACGACGGTGATCTCCGGGCCGCGGTGCTCCGCGCGGTGAAGCACCTTAGCGGCAGCTATGCCTTCCTGGTCATGACGCGTTACGAACCCCTCCGCCTGATTGCGGCCAGGCAGGAAAGCCCGCTGGTCATCGGGCTCGGCGAAGGGGAAAACTTCGTGGCGTCGGACATCCCGGCGCTTCTCCCGTACACCCGTGATACCTATCTGCTAAATGACGGCGAGTTGGCCGAGGTCACGCCCGAGGGAGTGCATATCTTTGACCTGCAGGGAACACCACAGGCGCGGGAGGTTTTTCACGTCACCTGGGAGGCCGACCAGGCCGAGAAGGGTGGCTACGATCATTTTATGCTTAAGGAGATCTTCGAGCAGCCGAAAGCCTTACGCGAAACCCTGCGCGGGCGTCTGGGCGAGGGAAGCGCGCGGGTGACGCTTAACGAACTGGCGGCCCTGGAGACAGGTTATGTTGAAGGTATCCGGCGGGTTTTCATCACGGCCTGTGGCACGGCGTATCACGCCGGGGTGGTGGGGAAGTACCTGCTTGAGAATCTGGCCCGGGTACCCGTCGAGGTAGATATCGCCTCCGAGTTTCGGTACCGCAACCCGTTGATCGCCCCGTCCGATCTGGTTATCGTGGTGAGCCAGTCCGGCGAAACGGCGGATACCCGTGCCGCCTTGCGGGAGGCCAGGGCCAAAGGAGCGCGCGTGGTGGCGATCACTAACGTGGTCGGTTGCTCCATTGCGCGCGAGGCGGACCTCGTCTTTTACACCTGGGCCGGGCCGGAGATTGCGGTGGCCTCGACCAAGGCTTACGTCACCCAGTTGGTGGCCTTCGTGCTGCTGGCCGTGTGGCTGGCCGAGCGCCGGGGTATGGTCGCCGGCGCGGAAGCCAGGGATATACTTGCCGCCCTGTGGGAGACGCCATCACAGGCAGCCGCCGTCCTGGAACGGGCACCGGAGATTGCCCGGGCGGCCCGACGCTACGCCGCTGCCGAGCACATCTTTTTCATCGGGCGCGGCCTGGATTACGCCGTGGCCATGGAGGGAGCACTGAAGCTCAAGGAGATCTCTTACATCCACGCCGAAGCCTACGCTGCCGGGGAGCTGAAGCACGGTACGCTGGCCCTGGTGGTGGAGGGCACGCCGGTTATCGCCCTGGCCACGCAGCCCGAACTGGAAGAGAAAATGATAAGCAACATCAAAGAAGTCAAAGCGCGTGGGGCCAGGGTACTGGCGGTAACCTTCGCCGGCAACAAACACCTGGAGGCGGTAGCGGACGAGGTGTTCTACATTCCCAGGACCCACCCGCTCCTGGCCCCGGTCCTGGCGGTAATACCGCTCCAGCTCTTTGCCTACTACGCCGCCGTCGCCCGCGGTTGCGAAGTCGACAAACCGCGTAACCTGGCCAAGAGCGTTACGGTCGAATAGAGGCTGAAGGGGGTTGGCGTATGCGGGCGCATATGGAACTGCGCCTGGTCCACGACGGCCGGCAATGGATTGCCAGCAATGATAGTATTGTGGCCACCGGCCACAGTTTGGCAGAACTGGACGAGGATATTAAAAAGGCGGTGGTTGCCTGCGGCAGGTTTGCCAGGGGAGAAAAAGTCACCGTCCGTATGTGGTTCGATTACGACACGTTGCCTAACGCCGCCTGGAACCGGCAGTTTATGCCCCACTATTTCGACCGCTTGATCTCGTTCGAAATTGGCTCCTAGACGCGATCTGGCACAGCACGCGCCTGTAAACCGTCCAATCTTCACCTGGTTTTTAGTGACTCTCGTGCCCCGCCCTTCTGCTGGACGCCAGAAGTGGGAAGAGGGCTCTCAGGCCCTCTTCCCTGGCTTTCGCCAATCGTCCGGCCGGTAGCAGGCTTAGGCCTGCAGCAAAAAGAGCTGTCCCGTTAGGTTGCCGGTAAGAACACAAAGCTCAGCTTTACACTCAGGGCGTAGACTACCTTGACCCGTGTATCATCTGCCAGGGCCCTGAGGACTGTGACTACCCCTCAAGCCGATCAACCTGGGGCTTGAATTGGCTTATCTTCGGGAGAGGAGTTCGGCAGGTTCTTGCATGTCCACTTGTTGCAGAACGTACGTGCCGAAAGGGTCTGAGATGGCAAACAAAGGCGGGATTATGAAGATGTCGTAGAATGGGCAGCCGATGCTCTTTGAGCGGGCCCAAGCTGTTCCATCGTACGCTGCCTTCCTGAAGGGCAGGGTTTATTGCTTCACGGTACGAACTTCGGCGGGGATTTGAGCCAGCCTTTAGTTTTGCCATACAGTACCATTTTGTCAAAGATACTGAGTTCCGCCCGGAGAAACTCGATAAACATTTTTCGCAGGCCATCCCTTGTTGTCATCGCGCGAATGTGCTCCACGTGTCTGGCGAGCATATGCTGAATTCCTGCGAATACCAGGCCGAATATAAGTTCGTCTTCGAAAACGCCGGTTGTGGACGGAACATTAACAGACTTCGGCGGCCTTTCCGGTAGAGGTATTTGCAGCACGTTCATTTCTTCTTCGATCTTATTTACCTGTTTCTCAAGGGTATTGGTCAAACCTTTCGCCAGAACCAATTTCAAGTCCTGGTCGTGAGCGAAGTTTTGCAAAATCTGCGTAAACTGAATGGTGTCGTACCTCTCCATTAGTGCATCCCACAGAGCGCCGACTTCCATTACGTCGGCGGTCGGTCGCTTGGCTGTTTCTCCTTTTCCAACGTGAAAGTTTCCCAACTGTACCAAACGGTACACCCCCAAACAATAAGTTTGTTGCTCACCCATAGTATTGTCTGTGCCCTTTTTGGTTATTTGCCTTGCAAGAAAGTTTGCGGGGTGCTATGCAAAATTAAGCATGGTTATCTTCGCTGGCGCGCCGCAAGAATAAAAATAAGGAGGGTCTAAAATGGCTAAGTACCTGAGCGACCGTACCAAGTACGCTTTGGCCCGTAAAATGGGCGTAGCTCACCTAATCAAGGGCAACTACTATGGGTACCTGAGCTCCAGGGATTGCGGTCGGTTCGTGCAAAAGGCAATCGAACTGGCCGAGCGGGCCATGCTTTAGGCTCTCTGGCTGCGAGCGCCCCGTTGCCGGGGCGCTCCGATGCGCTTTACCGGACCTGCAGGCGGGAAGGCGGCGCCGTTATTACCAGACGATCCCGCAATCTTGCGGCCACCGCCTGCACATCGTGCGCGGCGGGGGAATCGGGCGCATAAACCAGCAGCGGGCGGCCGTGGCGCAGGCTTTCGTGCTCCGCGCTATCTTCGCGTATCAGGCCAAGGGTAAGAACTCTCACGTTTAAATAACGCCTGGCCGTCTCGACGAAACGGAGCGCCGTTTCCTGCGCGTGGGCGGTCTCGGCAACCCGGTTGATAACGAGGCCAACTTCCGGGATCCAGAATTTTACGGCCAGGGATTTCAGCAGGCCGTAGGCGTCCAGGATAGCAGTGGACGTATCGTTGGTCACGAGGACTACAAAGTCGGCGGCTAGGAGAAAGTTCGTCGTGCGGGGCGAGAGGCCGGCGCCGCTATCGATGAGGAGATGATCCAAAGTTCCCTCTATTTCACCGATACCGGCGAGGAGCCGGCCGAATTGCCACGGGGAGATATCAGGCACGTATCCACCCGCGATACCCGGGTAGACTACCACACCTTGGCCGACCGGGATGCCGATCTCGGCCAGCCGCTTTTCGCCGGTAAGCACCACGCCAAGGTTTGCGGTAGGTCGGAGTCCCAGGACGGTCGCGACGTTAGCCGTCCCGAGATCTGCGTCGAGGATGCCTACGCGCAGGTTGCGCCGGCCGAGGGCGACGGCCAGGTTTACCGTCAGGAAGGTCTTGCCGGTTCCACCTTTGCCGCTGGCGACGGTTACGATCTTGTTCGGCCTGAGTGAAATTGCCTGGGCGAAAGGTATGTCGTGGGTTGGGCTGATAAGGAGCAGGGGTACCGGCTTTAAACGCCGTTCAACGATTTTCCCTTTTAACGAGGGCAGGTTTTCCCGTTTGGCGTTGCTTTCCCCGGGCAATGTGAATTCTACGTCCGTGCCGGGGGACAGCCATGCCAGCTGGGCACCCGATGCCGGGGCCAGGACGACGAGCAAACCCTTTTGCAAACCGAGTACACGACTTTGGAAAGTTCCTCGGCCGGGGATGTGAATGCTTAGCGTCTTGTTCGCCAACCAGCCCGGGTGCGCCACGCATGCCACCCCCACAATCGGTCCATATAAAGAATTCTGTACGCCGGTGACTTTTTCCTGGTCGACTCCTACCGGTGGGGCGCATTCAAAGGCTATTATATTTTGTTGCATAATTTTAAAACTTGAGAGGGAAATCGGCAGGTGAGGATGAATATACCATGCAGGGAGGTGTAAAACCGGGGGAAGTATAGCGTACGTGAGGGGGAGGAAAACCTATGAGGGTGCTTCTGGTATCACCCCTGAGTGGGCCGAACCCACAGAGGACAGGACGAGGTGTGCTTCCACCGCTAAGCCTGCTGACGGTGGCGGGACTTACCCCGCCAGATGTGGAGGTACGCCTGGTCGACGAAGCAGTAGAAGAGATTGATTTTAACGGCGATTGGGACCTTGTAGGCATTACGGCTACCACAGCCCAGGCCAACCGGGCGTACCAGATCGCGGCCAAATTCAGGCGCCGGGGGATTCCGGTTGTTATCGGCGGTATTCACGCAACGGCCTTGCCCGAAGAGGCGGCCCAGTACGCGGACGCGGTAGTTATAGGGGAAGCGGAGGGCCTGTGGCCGCAAGTGGTAGAGGATTGTCGCCGGGGCAAGCTGGCGCGCTTCTACCGTCACAACCGGTTTCCTGAATTGCAGGGCATCCGGCCGCGCCGGGATCTCCTGAAGAAGGGAGCCTATCTTACCACGGCCACCGTCCAGGTTACGCGGGGATGCCCGTACAACTGTAGTTTTTGCTCGGTTACCAGATTTTTTGGCGGGACCATACGTCAGCGGCCCATACGCGAAGTTATCGAGGAGGTTAAAAGCTTAAAAGAAAAGCTGGTTATCTTTGTAGACGACAATATCATGGGTAACCCGGGGTACGCCCGCAAGTTGTTTACCGCGCTTAAGGGACTCGGCAAGCGGTGGGTAAGCCAGGCTTCCCTCCCGCAACTCCAGGACGAGCAACTGGTAAAGCTCGCGGCTGAAAGCGGCTGCAAGGGTCTTTTCGTTGGTTTTGAGAGTCTTTCGCCCACGGAGCTTTCCAAACTCCACAAGTTACACAACGATACCAGAAACTACGTAAGTACGATCAAGCGCCTGCATCATTACGGGATCGGCGTTATTGGGGCGTTTATCGTCGGCCTCGATAGCGATGACCGGAGCGTTTTCGAAAGGATCAAGGAATTTGCCTTTAAGGCCAAAATTGACCTTCTCCAGGCTTCGATTCTTACGCCTCTACCCGGTACAACCCTTTTTGCTCGCATGGAAAAAGAGGGACGCATCATTGACCGCGACTGGTCGAAATACAACGGTAACAACGTGGTTTTTAAGCCGCTAAAAATAACCCCCGAACAACTGCAAGAAGGATTCCAGTGGCTCTTGACGCAAGCCTACTCCATTTCCGGCATTTTGCGCCGTTTTGGCATCTTCCATAACCGCTGGCCGGTTTTTGGAACGCTCAACCTGATCTTTCGCCAGGGCGTAAAGAATTACTGCCGCAAGGTCAGGCAGTTGGGGTACGCCATGGCTCCCCGAGCTACACATCTGTAATATTTACTGTTCGCCGCATATGTTGTATAGTTTAAATAAAAGTAAGTAAAAGTCGAAGCGCTTCCAGGGGAAGGAGTCAGGTTGTACTTTCAAAAAATTCTGGATAATGGCTGGGCGAGATTTGCTCTGGCCGAACTCGTTGTTGGCAGTGCTATCCTGGCCTGGAATTGGAAGCTATGGCCGGTGGTAGCCGTCTTTCTTCTTGTCAATATTCCGCTGGCGTATGCTTTCTTACGGGGCACCGCAGTGGGGCGACGGATCATCACGCTGAAGTTTGACGAGCAGCCGGTGGATCCCACCGTACGCATTGCGAGCGAAACGTTGCCCTACATGCGGCGCGGGTTGAACGTGGAAACGGCCCGCAAGACCGCGGAAATAATCCAGAAGATTGGCGACGTGCCTGCCGTGGCGATCACCGACCGGGAACGGGTGCTGGCTTTCATCGGCCCCGGATGTGACCGGCACCCGGCCGGGAAAGAGATAATCACCTTCGCTACCAAGCAGGTTCTGGCTACCGGCGAGCTGAAGATCGTCCAGCGCAAAGAGGACCTGCAATGCCCGGTTAAGGACTGCGTTTGTCCGCTGGAGGGGGCCGTCATTGCCCCGTTGAAGCTGCGCGGCGAGGTAGTGGGGACGGTCAAGCTTTACCGCACCGACCGCGACGGCCCCATCCCGGCCGCGATGGTTAAACTGGCGGTAGGGATCGCCCAGCTCCTGGGGATGCAAATGGAAATGGCCGAGCTCGACTTGCAGGCACAACTGGTCACCAAGGCCCAACTCGAAGCCTTGCGGGCCCAAATCAACCCGCATTTTCTCTTCAACACTCTGAATACGATTATAATGTTTAGCCGGACCGACCCGGAAACGGCGCGCCGCCTGCTTATCCGGCTGGCGTCGTTTTTCCGGCATGCGTTTAAGCAGACGGGGCATTTCATCACCTTACGCGAGGAGCTGGAGTGCATCAACACGTACCTGGAGCTGGAAAAGGCACGGTTCCACGAGAAACTCCGTGTTACACAGGATATCGACAGGAGCCTCCTTGACTACCAGGTACCGGTATTGACCCTGCAGCCGCTTGTCGAAAACGCGGTGAAGCACGGGATCATGCCCAAGATGGGCGAAGGAACGGTGCATGTTATGATTCGTCGGGCCGGCGGCGAGATGTACGTGGAGATCAGTGACGACGGTGTGGGTATCAGCCCGGAGATCCTGGCTCATGTTTTCGAGCCCGGATTTGGCTCGGGGAGTGGCGTGGGCCTGAGCAACGTCAACGAGCGTCTCAAGAGCCTTTTCGGCCCCGAGAGCGCCCTGCACATAGAAAGCAAGGTCAACCGGGGTACGCGGGTCTATTTCAAACTCCCGCTTATCAAGGGCCGCACCGAGGAGGAAGATGAAGGAGGTGTTTTAAGTGAAGCTCAAGGCCTTAATCGTTGATGACGAGTATCCTGCCCGCCAGGAACTACGCTACGCCCTCAGCAAGTTCGACAACGTGGAAATCGTCGGTGAAGCGGCCAATGCCCAGGAGGCCCTGGCGCTGATTAAAGCACTCGACTATTCGGTTCTCTTCCTGGACATTGCCATGCCCGGAATGAACGGGCTGGAGCTTGGTGCGGCCATCCAGGAGTTGCCGAAGCAGCCGGCGGTGATTTTTGTTACCGCTTACGACGAGTACGCCATCAAGGCGTTCGAGGTTAACGCGGTCGATTACATCCTGAAGCCGATCGACGAAGATCGCTTGCGCCGCGCGATCAATAAGGTGATGCGCGCCGTTGTCCGGGAAGCCGCGCCGGCTTCCGAAGATGCGGTAGCAGATATCACGCCGGTGCGTATCGATCGGCTGCCGGCAGAGAAAAACGGCAAGACGGTGCTTGTGACCGAAGCCGACATCGTTTACGCGTTCACCGAAGGAGATGCCGTATACCTGAAAACCTATGCCGACAAATTGTTGACCCACTTCACGCTAAAGGAGCTGGAGGTCAGGCTTAACCCGGCCATCTTTTTCCGTACGCACCGCTGTTACGTAGTCAACCTGCACAAGGTTAAAGAGATCATTCCTTTCTTCAACGGCACCTACACCCTGGTGGTGGACGACAAGGAACAGAGCGAGGTACCCCTGAGCAGGGCACAGGCTAAGAAACTCAGGAAACTCCTGGGGTTCTAAGGTGGTCTCCCTGGCAGCGCAGTTACAATCTTGTGGTTATAATTATTGTGAAGCAAGTAAGCAAGGCCCACGGTGGGGAGATGTTACTTGGTAGCAGGTATCGGTATCGATATCGTGGCCATTTCCCGGATCAGGCGCGCCGCCGCACGCAGCGGCGGCCGTTTTTTGACCCGCGTCTTTACCGAGCGCGAGCGGGAACACTGTTTGGCGCGCAGTGACCCGCACCCGTGCCTTGCCGCACGTTTTGCAGCCAAGGAGGCGGTTTTAAAGGCCCTGGGTAGCGGGGTGGCGAACTGTCACTGGCAGGATGTCGAAATATTGCAGACCACAAGCGGGATGCCGGTTGTCCGGCTGAGCGGGGGGGCAGCCGCCATTGCCCGCGCCCTGGGAGTGGAGCAGGTGCTGGTCAGTCTGGCCCACGAAAAGGAACATGCCGTAGCTTTTGCCGTGGCGCTGAAGGGGGCAGAATAGCGTGCGCCTGGTAACGGCGGAGGAGATGCGGGAAATCGACCGCACGGCCATCAAAACCTACAATATACCGGGTTTGCTGCTTATGGAGAACGCCGGGCGGGCGGTGTGCGAGGCGGTAGGCGACCTGCTTGGCACCTTAAAGGGCAAGGCGGTATTTGTGCTGGCAGGCAAAGGGAATAACGGGGGCGACGGTTTTGTAGCCGCGCGGCACCTGCTCAACCGGGGAGCGCACGTACGCGTGATGCTGGCTACCGAACCGGACGAGGTGACGGGGGACGCCAGGGTCAACCTGGATATCTGGCTGCGCCTGGGCCAGAAAATTTATTTTCTGGGTGACCGCAACGCCCTGCAGGTGCTGCAGCTGGGCTTGATGCAGGCGGATGCGGTGGTCGACGCCCTCTACGGGACCGGCTTTCGCGGCGCTATCCGCGACCGCCTGGCCAGGGTCGTGGAAACGGTCAACCAGAGCGGCCGGCCGGTCGTGGCGGTCGACATCCCATCCGGGGTGGAGGCGGATACCGGCAAGGTACACGGCCCCGCCATCCGCGCCGCCCGGACGGTAACCTTCGGCCTGCCCAAGCTTGGCCTGATCCTGGAGCCTGGGGCGAGTTACGCCGGGGAGGTCACCGTCGCCGACATCTCGCTGCCGCGCGTCTTGCTTGACGGGGGCCGGCGCTTTCTTTTAACCCGGGAGCTGGTGGCTTCCTGGTTGCCTGCACGAGCACCCCAAGCGCACAAGGGAAACTTCGGCCACGTGCTGATTGTGGGCGGGTCGCGGGGGATGGTGGGCGCGGCCTGCATGGCCGCCACGGCTGCCCTGCGGGTTGGGGCCGGCCTCGTGACGGTGGCCGTCCCGCGTAGCCTCCAGGATGTGGCCGCCACCAAGATTACCGAGGCCATGACGCTCGGCCTGCCCGAGACGGCGGAGGGATACCTGAGCCGCAACGCGCGGGATGAGATTATGCGTTTTCTTAAGAGGGCCACGGTGCTCGCTTTGGGGCCCGGACTGGGGACACACCCGGAAACGGTGGCCCTGGTCGGCGAAATCCTGCCCGAGGTGCGTGTCCCGTGCGTGGTTGATGCCGACGGCCTGAACGCCCTCGCCGCCGCGATGCACGGGGAGACCCGCCGGGAAAGCGCAGCCGGACCGGATGCTATTCCTCTTCCGGCACCCGTGGAGGCCCCGCTTATCTTAACCCCGCATCCCGGCGAAATGGCCCGCCTTCTCGGTACGACCACGGGCGAAGTGCAGGATGACCGCCTCGGCGTTGCCGAGCGTGGTGCCCGGGCCTGGAACTGCGTCCTGGTTCTGAAAGGGGCGCGGACGATTGTTGCCGCGCCGGACGGTACGACGTACGTTAACCCTACCGGTAACCCCGGTATGGCCACCGGGGGCAGCGGCGACGTGCTGACGGGCGCGGTGGCCGGCTTGCTGGCGCAGGGTCTCGAGCCGGCGCGGGCCGCTGCCGCCGCGGTTTACCTCCACGGCCGCGCCGGGGATCTGGCCGCAGAGGCGAAGGGGCAGCCCGGCCTGATCGCCGGCGATATCCTGGAACGGTTGCCCGAAGCCATCAAGGAAACCATCTGCCCCGGCGGAGGCGCGGATAGCAGATGATTTTCCCCGTATACGCCGAAATCGACCTTGGCGCTATAGCCCACAACCTCGGTGAGGTGCGCCGCCTGGTGGGGCCGGGCGTCGGGATCATGGCGGTGGTGAAGGCGAACGCGTACGGGCATGGCCTGGTCGAGGTGGCGCGCCGTGCCGTAACAAGCGGCGCCACCTGGCTCGGAGTGGCCCGGGTCGGGGAAGGCGGCGAAATACGCCAGGCCGGGATAGACGCTCCCGTCCTGGTGCTGGGTTACACGCCGCCGGAGCAGTACCCCGAAATCCTGGCTTTAGACCTTGCCCAAGCAGTTTACGACCTCGAGCTGGCCCGTGCCTTGTCGGATACGGCCCAAAAGGCGCAGCGGACCGTACGCGTGCACCTGAAGATCGACACGGGGATGGGTCGTCTCGGCTTTCCCGCCAACGGTGCGGGTCTGGAGGCCGCTCTGCGTGTTGCTTCCCTCCCTCGTCTCGAGGTGGAGGGAATCTTTACCCATTTTGCCACCGCCGACGAGGCCAACAAGTCTTACGCCCGCGAGCAACTGGAACGCTTTCACGCCGCGCTGGCTGCGTTGCGCCGGGCGGGCCTGGAGACGCCTCTCGTCCACGCCGCCAACAGCGCGGCCGTAATCGACCTGCCGGAGAGCCACTTTAACCTCGTCCGTCCCGGCATCATGATATACGGCCTCTACCCTTCACACGAGGTGCAAACCCAACGCGTGGACCTGCACCCGGCCATGACGCTGAAAGCCCGGGTGGCCTTCGTAAAAAAGGTGCCGGGGGGCTTCCCGGTAAGTTACGGTTGCACGCACGTCACGCCGCGCCCCACCACCCTGGCTACCGTCCCGGTGGGGTACGCCGACGGCTACTTCCGGGTGCTCTCCAACCGGGCCGAGGTCCTCATCCACGGCAGGCGTTGCCGGGTTGTAGGCACAGTATGCATGGACCAGATTATCGTCGATGTAGGGGGTGTCGCCGACGTAGCTGTGGGTGACGAGGTGGTTCTCTTCGGGCGGCAGGGTGATGCCCTGTTGCCCGTGGACGAGGTCGCCGCTGTGGCCGGGACGATAAACTACGAGATCGTGTGCGCCGTCAGCGCCCGGGTACCGCGCGTCTACCGGTGCTAGAAAACCACGGCAAGACTCGGCCTGGCATTTTCACAGGTGGCTATCGTACGCGCACCGGTGATTTAACCCTTGCCGTGGCGATAATATGCCTGTAGAATATACCCAACTTTTGTTGCCCAGGTGAAGCAAATGTCGCGCTGCCGGTACTCTATTTACCTGCTCGTTTTTTTGTTGCCTCTTTTGTCCTTCCGTCCCGTTTCCGCTGCTGCCGGTATTCCTCCTGTGTGGGTGACCAGGGATATCCTCTCCTTCCCAAATGAAACGATTACCGCCGGCCCCCGGGTAGCAACTTCCGTAAGCGGCGACATCTACATGGCGGTGGCCACCCATAAGCTTTTCAAAGAGAACTGTATCTATATTTTGCATTCGTCGGACGGGTTTTCGTGGTCCGGTTTTATGTCGCCCGTTTATAGTTACCCTACCGGCGTGAGCCGGGTTTGTAGACTGGATTTCGCGGTAACAGGGGCAGGTTTTCACGTGGTGTGGGATGACGGGAATTGTGGCGTGCACCACCTGTTTATTTCCCCGGATGGCCAACAAAAGGTGGCAACGCAGCTGACCGGCTCAGGAGGCCAACCTGTGCTGTTGAAAAATGGCGACCGCATCACTATCTACTACTTAAAGAAACTGGGCTTTGGGTATTATCCGCTGGTAGTATGGCGTTCCTGGGCACCCGAACAGCAGGCGTGTACAGAAGAAGCGGAGGTTCTCAGAGCCGGCGGTTCTTATCAGTACGCGTCACCCTCGGCCGCTCTCAGTACAAGCGGCCAGGTTTACCTGAGCGCCGTATATTACATTCCCAACCAAAACTACAATGTGCACGTAGCAAATTTAACGGAAGCATCTCTTTCGTCAATTGCCGCCACCCAGCCCGTTGCAGCAACCGCCACATTGGCCACAGGTCCCCAGGTGCAGGTGTTCTGGGGCGAGCAAAACGGCTGCGTGGAGGGCCGGCTATACGGCTGGTCTGGAGGGGAAAAGGCAGCAGTAGTTCCCGGGGTTCTGAAGACCAACCAGTTGCGAGCGCATGCCCCTGACGGGGCCGTGCATCTTTTGTGGTATGACATCGGCCAGGGACAAACCGGCGCCCTCAAGTACACCTTTGGAGAGGGAAGCGACTTTGCCGACCCGATGGTGATTGATTCCTGGAGCACAACCGGCACTTTCGCCGGCCTGGACCTGGTGTTGGCTTCCGGTAATCCGTTGATTTTCTGGGCTGCGGATCGCTGGGTAAAGCAAAGCTATCCCCTGCCAACGGCAGCCTCGGTCGCGGCTTTCACCTACACAGGGCGGGAGCTTCCGGACACAGAACGCTACTATTACTACCCCGGCGCGGCGCAAAACAACGTTTTGCGCTTGAAAGTGGTGGCCAAACGTCCGTTACCGGACGGACTCTACGCAGACCCCGGCAAACTGGGTGCAGGTACGTCCGTTGAGGGGGAGACGGAAGACGGTGGTTTTACCTACTTGATTGAATGGCCTTTACCGGACGCAACTCCCGGCGTTTACCCCATTATCGTACGCGAAGGAAAGACCGGCACCGAACTGGCGCGCTTTGAAGCAGCGATTAATCTCAAGCCCGACCTCATGGGCTTCGATGGCGAAACCACCGAATGGACAAGTATCGAAGATTTTACCCGGGCAGACGTTGTCCTGCACCGCGAAGGCCGCGCCAGAATTGCCTTCACCGGCATCGATCTGACCACCGCCGGTGTAAGTGAAATCGTTTACCTTGGGGACTACCTGGACCTGACCGGAACCGGCGTGCTTGTTTTCGATACCGAAGCGTTACCCACGTTTCAGCACCTTCCTGCGCGGGTCACCTTTTACGGCTTGCCCTATACCTCTGCACCGGAAATCCTGGTGAACGGACAGCCGGCCGGCGATTTAATCACCGATATTGCGTATACGCCGCCGGAAGGAGACGGCGGAGGGGTGCTCTCCTTTAATACGGCCCATTTCAGCACCCTGGCGGCAGTGCCCCTGGTGGAAGTTAGTTGGCCGGCGGACGGCGCGGTCGTGGGTGTACCGCGATGCACCGTCGTCGGTACGGTTAACGATCCGGGAGCGGTGGTGCAGGTATCCGTTGGCGGCACGGTGTACACGGCTCCCGCCGGTGAGGGCGGCGCCTGGGCCTTGGACGTGCCCTTGGAAGCAGGCGAAAATTTGTTGCGCATAACGGCCGTGGCGAGTGTCGGGGAGGGGCTTGTTTCGCCGCCCCGCACGCTCAGGGTAACGTATCCGGGCGATCGGTCTGCGAACGATGGCGGTGTGCCGGGGGAAGACCCACCACCGGGCGGTGACGGTGAAACAGAGCACCGCAGGTCCCAGGGGCGCGGCGACCGGAACCGCGGCGTGCAAGGCAACGACGCCGGTGCGGTCCCCGCCGCGGAGGTCATTTCCGGAGGCGCGCGGCCAATCTTCTGTGACGTTACCGGCCACTGGGCCCAGGAAGCCATCGAGGAACTGGCCGCGCGGGGATGGGTTCGCGGCGTAGGCGCAGGGCGCTTTGCGCCCGACCCGCCGTTAACCCGGGCCGAGATGGTGATGGTGTGCCTGCGCTTGCTGGGCATCTCCGAGGCGGTGCCGGTGCACGCAAGGTTTACGGACGTTCCCCCGGGAAGCTGGTATTATGCGCCTGTAGAGGCGGCCTGCCGTGCCGGCCTGGTCGCCGGTCTTGGTGACGGGAGGTTTGCGCCGGAGCGTCCCGTGACCCGCCAGGAAACGGCGGTAATCCTGCTGCGCGTCCTGGAAAAAGCGGGCGCCGGCACGGTCGTTACGGCCGGCGAGCGAGAAAGATTACTCGGGAGCTTTATGGACGGCGGGATTATTGCCCCGTGGGCGCGGGAGGCCGTCGCGGGGGCGGTCAAGCTGGGCCTCGTCCACGGTCGGCCCGACCAGACTTTCGCCCCGACGGCAAACACGACGCGGGCCGAAGCCGCGGTTGTGGTTTGGCGTGTATTGAAGCTGCAGGGCCTTATTCGATAAGGCGCCGCAGGGTGGCCAGGTTCATGACGTCTTCCTTCATGTCGGGACCCTTCGGTGTCTCGAGAACCATCGGGAGGTCCCGGAAGCGAGGGTCGTTTAGAAGCAGGCGGAAGGCATCGAGCCCCAGCTTCCCCAGGCCGATGTGCTCGTGACGGTCTATACGGCTCCCCAGGTCGCTGCGCGAATCATTCAGGTGGATGACTTTCAGGCGGTCGATGCCGATGAGGGTATGGAACTCCTCAAAGGTCCGATGAAAGACCTCCGGGGTGCGCAGGTCGTAGCCGGCGGCAAAGGCGTGACAGGTGTCGAAGCAAACCCCAAGCCTGTCGGGATAAGCACTCTCTTCTATTAGCCTGGCCAGGTGTTCGAACCGGTACCCGAGATTGGAGCCCTGCCCGGCGGTGGTTTCCAGAAGGATGGTTATGCCTGACCCGTCCGTCCGGGCCAGGATCTCGTCCAATGCCCGGCTGATGCGGCGCAGGCCCATATCTTCGCCGGCCCCCATGTGGGCGCCGGGGTGCGTTACCAGGTAGGGCAGGCCGAGCGCCGCGCACCGCTCCATTTCGAGGAGGAAACTGTCCACCGACTTCTGCCACAGGTCCTCGTCGGGCGAGCCAAGGTTGATCAGGTAAGAGGTATGTCCGAAGACCGGGTTGATCCCGGCTTCTTCCCGGGCCTGCTTGAAGCGGGCGATTTCGCCAGGCGCGAGGGGTTTGGCCCGCCACTGGTTGGTGTTCTTGGTGAAAATCTGGATGGTCTCGCAACCTATGCTTTGGCCCCGGAGAATAGCCCTGTCCACGCCGCCCGCGATGGACATGTGTGCGCCTAACGGCACTATCCCAACCTCCTCGTACCCTGCGGCAAAACTTCGCCTGCCTGATTGTACCACACCGCTTTTTTCGGTTTCAACGTTTTTCCTGCATATGTTATATTTATTTCGAATTCCAGATTTCAAATTTGAAATTCCCGGGAGGGGGATGGCGCCTCATGGTTCTGGTTACGGGGGCTACAGGGTTTGTCGGGCGGCACGTGGTGCGTGAGCTTTTGGCGCTGGGTGCCGGGGTGCGCTGTCTTGTCCGCCGGCCGGATAAGGCGGCAGAGGTGCTTGCGCCAGGGGTGGAACTGGTGCAGGGCGACGTAACCGACCCTGCTTCCCTGCGGAAGGCCTGTGCGGGAGCGAAGCAGGTGATTCACCTGGTGGCCATTATCCGGGAGCGTGGGCCGCGCACTTTCCAGGCGGTAAACGTGCGGGGCACGCAGAATGTGGTCGAGGGGGCCAGGGGGGCCGGCATAGAGCACTTCATCCACATGAGTGCGCTCGGCGCAGCACCGGAGCCTCGCTACCGTTATACGTACTCAAAATGGCTCGGCGAAGAAGCGGTCCGGCAAAGCGGGCTGCCGTACACCATCTTCCGCCCCTCGGTCATTTTCGGCGAGGGTTTTGGCTTCGTGGACCGGCTGGTCCAAGCGGTGACGATGGCGCCAGGCCTGGCGCCGGTTCCCGGGCACGGAAAGGTCCGGTTCCAGCCGGTCTGGGTGGAGGACGTGGCGCGCTGCGTGGGCAGGGTCTGGCAGGAGGGGGCGCCCCACTACGGTAAAATATACCCGCTCGGCGGTCCCGAGTACCTGACCTACGAGCAGATGCTGGACGTTGTCCTGGGCGTGCTGGGCCGGCGCGCCCGGAAGGTGCATATTCCCGTCTGGTTGCTGCGGGCCGTCGTCCCGGTGCTGGAGCGGGTATTGCCGGACCCACCGGTTACCACCAACGAACTGGCGCAACTGGACTTCGATAATATTACCGACCTGGACGGCATTGAGCGCCAGTTCGGTTTTGTTCCCCGCCGGTTTGCGGAGGGTCTGGATTACCTCAGGCGCCGCGTGTTATGATATGGGCGGAGGCGATGCATTTGCGTGTCAACCAGGCGGCCTTAGACATCGTACCGGAAGCAAGACCACCCGGAAAGGCCCGCCCGCTGGCGGCGTTGCGGCACCGCAACTACCGCCTCTACTGGACGGGCCAATGCATTTCGGTGATCGGTACCTGGATGCAGAGTGTGGCGCAGTCCTGGTTGGTGCTGGAACTTACCAACTCGGCCTTCCTGCTCGGCCTGGTCGGCGCGGCGCAGTTCGCGCCCATTTTATTGTTCTCCCTGCTTGGCGGGGTCATCGCCGACCGGGTGCCCAAGCAGCGCCTGATCATTATTACCCAGTCGCTGATGATGGTGCTGGCTCTGGTTCTCGGGTTACTCGTGGTCACCGGGACGGTACATTACGGACACGTAGTTGTCCTGGCGGCCTTAATGGGTACCCTGAATGCCGTTGACATGCCGGCGCGCCAGTCGTTTATCATTGAACTGGTAGGCAAGCAGGACCTGATGAACGGTATCGCGCTGCACGCGTCGCTTTTTAACGCCGCGCGGGTGGTGGGGCCGGCCCTTGCCGGCTTGCTCATTGCCCGCTTTGGCCTGGCGGTCTGTTTCTTGCTTAACGCGGCGAGTTTTATCCCGGTGCTGGTACAGCTTTTGCGCATCCGGTTACCCGGGCGCTAGGAGCGCCCGGACACGGGAGGTCCTGTCTGGCGGGAAATTACTGAAGGATTACGGTACATCCGGGGCACGCCCGACATTCTGCTGCCCATCCTGCTGCTGGGTATGGTGAGCGTCCTGGCCATAAACTTTAATGTCCTGGTGCCGGTGTTTGCCCGGAGCGTCTTGCAGGGCGGAGCGCAGGCTTACGGATTCCTGCTTGCCGCTCTCGGGCTTGGTGCCTTGCTTGGATCCCTGACCCTGGCGTGGGTGAGTTATGCCGGTCCCAGACCGGTGCTTCTCTTCGGTGGCGTGCTGGGGCTCTGCCTTGCCCAGCTGGTCCTGGCGCCTTTTAAATCGTTCGCGGCGGCCCTCATTCTCCTGGCCCTGGCCGGGTGGTCGATGATGATCTTTGTCGGGACGGTAAATACCTCCATCCAGTTGAACGCCGACGATCGTTTCCGGGGCCGGGTGATGAGTGTTTACACGCTGGTCTTCATAGGTGTCACCCCGGTGGGCAATTTCCTTTCCGGTTCGGTGGCCCATCTCTGGGGTGCGCCGGTGGCGTTTGCCGCGGGGGCTGGCCTCGCCCTGCTTTGCACTGCTTGCGCCGCCCTCTGGCGGCAGACCGGGAAAGGGGGAAGTGCTTATGCAACTGGAACGCATCGGGCGTAACCGTTACCGCCTGCCGCGCACGGGCAAGATGCGGGTGAACGGTCTCGTTTATGCCACAGAAGCCCTTTTGTCCCATATCCGGGAGGACAAGTCGCTGGAGCAGCTGGCCCATGCCGCGCAACTGCCCGGGGTGGTTGAGCCGGTCATCGGGATGCCGGACATGCACGAGGGGTTCGGGTTACCCATCGGCGGCGTGATGGCGGTAACGGCGGACGGTGTTATCTCGGCCGGCGCGGTGGGTATGGATATCAATTGCGGAGTGCGGCTCCTGCGGACCGGCCTGCGGGCCGATTTCGATAAACCCACGCTGCGGGCGCTGATGCAGGAAATCGAGCGCCTGGTGCCCACCGGCATCGGGAAAAAGGGGAAGCACAAGGGGATCACGGCTACCGTTTTTGAGGATGTGGTTCACCGCGGGGTAAAGGCGGTCATTGAAGCAGGCTTCGGCAGGCCGGAAGACGCGGAATACATCGAGGAATACGGGTGCCTGGCCGGTGCGGATCTTGGCGCGGTAAGCAGGGAGGCCATCCGGCGTGGCGCCGAACAGCTTGGCACCCTGGGTGGCGGGAACCACTTTATGGAGATTCAGCGGGTTGAAACCATCTTCGACCGGGAAATCGCCGGCCGCTTCGGCCTCTTCGAGGGCCAGCTGACGGTGCTGATCCATACCGGCAGCCGCGGCTTCGGTCACCAGATATGCACCGATTATTCCAAAAACCACATACCTGCGGCAGCCAGGTACGGCATTGACCTGCCGAGTAAAGGGCTGGCGTGTGCGCCGATCGATTCGCCGGAAGGGAAGAAATATTATGCCGCCATGGCCTGCGCCGTGAACTACGCCTTCGCTAACCGGCAGATCATTACCGCCGATGTGCGCCGGGCTTTTGTTACCGTGCTGGGGCTTCCAGAAAGCAAAATGGGGCTCGAGGTGGTTTACGACGTCGCCCATAACATTGCCAAGTGGGAGACGCACCGTGGACAGCGTCTCCTGGTGCACCGGAAGGGGGCGACGCGTGCCCTGCCGGCCGGCCACCCGGCCAATCCTCCCGCTTATCAGGATACCGGGCACCCCGTCCTGGTACCGGGCAGCATGGGTACGGCATCTTACGTGCTGGTGGGTACCGAACTGGCGGCGGAAGCCTTTTTCTCGGTTAACCACGGTGCAGGACGGACTCTTTCCCGCGGGGCGGCTACCAGGACCATCACCAGGGAGCAGTTTGAGGCGCAGATGGGTGACATACTTTATAATATAAGGGATTTCCGCGACCTGTTGGACGAGGCTCCGCAGGCGTACAAGGACATCGACGAGGTCGTCAACGCGCTGGTGGACATCGGTTTGACGAAGAAGGTAGCCCGCATGCGGCCACTGGCGGTCATCAAAGGCAGGGATTAGCCGTGTTCATGCCGGCGGTGCGCAAGGCTCTGGACATCCTGATCGAGGCCGGGTACCAGGCGTACGTGGTCGGGGGGGCCGTGCGGGATTACCTGCTCGGGAGGGAGCCGCGGGAGTTCGATATCGCCACCGACGCCTGTCCCGAAATGACGCTGCGGCTCGCGGCCAAGCACGGCATCAAGGCCTTCCGGAAAGGGGTGGCCTTTGGGGTTACCTCCTGGCTTATCGATGGCCAGGAGATCGAAATTGCCACCTTCCGCACGGAATGGTACGGCGAGGATGCGCATCGGCCGGCCAAGGTCGATTTTGTCTGGCACCTGGAAGACGACCTGGCGCGCCGCGATTTTACCATTAACGCCATGGCCATGTCCCGGGAGGGAGAGATCATCGACCCGTTTGGCGGCCGGGAAGACCTGGCGCGCCGGTTGATACGGGCGGTGGGCGACCCGGAGGAACGGTTTGCCGAAGACGCCCTGCGGGCCTTCCGCGCCGCGCGATTTGTTGCCGAGTACGGTTTTGACGTTGATCCGGCGACGCGCGAGGCCATCCCGCGGGTTTTGTGGCGGATCCAGGGGCTTTCGGTGGAACGCGTGCGGGCCGAAATCGAGCGCATCCTGGTAGCACCTTTCGCCTCCAAGGGCCTCCGGTTTATGGAGGCCACCAGACTTCTAACTTCATTCTGCCACGGGCGCCACGACGGGTACGAAGAGGTGGTACCGGTACTGCCCGAACTGGCCAGGCTCAAAGGGGTCTACCAGAACCCGCGTTACCACCGTTACACGGTCTGGGAACACACCCTGCGGGTGGTTGAGGGCGTACCGCCGGAAATCGTCCTCCGCTGGGCAGCTCTCACGCACGATGTGGCCAAAGGCCTCCCGGGTGTGCGCGGGGTAAACAGGGAGGGTCAGCCCACCGACCACGGACACGCGCTTGTCGGGGCCAGGATAGCCCGGGCGATCCTTGCGCGGCTGCGTATCCCCCCGGCCAATGTCGAACGGGTAACGTGGCTCGTGAGAAATCACATGGATTTTCCCCCGCCGGTGGAAAAAAGGGTCATCAGGTGGCTCAGGCGCCTGGCCGGATCTTTTTCCAACCGCGAGCAACTGCAGGAAGCTGTGCAGCAGCTGCTCACCCTGCGCGAGGCTGACCTTCTGGCCGGCAAAGTCGACATCGAAGCCGTCCTTGAGCAGAACCGTGCCCTGCGCCGGATGGTAGAAGTAATCCTGAGACGCGTCCCCTTCTTCCCGGCCGACCTGTCGATTTCCGGCGGGGAGATTGCCGCCCTGACGGGACCGGGGCCGCAGGTTAAGGAAGTGCTGGACGATCTTCTGCTCCGCGTGCAGGCGGGTAAGCTCGAGAATACGGCGGCGGCGTTGCGCGCCGCCCTGGAAAAGAAGCGATTACGATCGCAGCTTCAGTACAGGTGAGTACCTGGCGAAAATAGGGCGACCTTAAGCGGCCGCCCTATTTTTTTCATTCTTTTTTGCGATGTGGCAGGATTTTGGCAACCGATGACGAAGAAACTGCATATCGTGGTAAGGAGGTGGCAATTTTTGCCAGACAGGCGGACAAACAGGCGGCCAGAGCGTTCCCCTACCAGGCTCCTGGCCGGCATCAGCCTTGCACTTGCGGCGGCCTTTTACCCGCTACCCCAGATCGGTCTCTCCCCGGTGGACAACTTTCCGGTCACGCGCACGGCTTACGCCGGCCCGGCACCGGCCACTTACACCATCAAGCCCGGCGATACCCTCTGGGGGATTGCCCGCCGGTACGGTACGACGGTAGGTGCCTTGAAAGCGGCCAACGGTTTAAAGGGTGATCTTATCTTTCCGGGTCAGGTACTTCGCCTGCCCGGGGCGGCCCCGTTGCCTCCCCGCCCGCCGGTCAGCCAACCTTCCCGCGCCGGTGACCGTGTCCAGGAGATACTCCGCTACGCCGAATCCCTTCTCGGCGTCCCCTATCGCTGGTCGGGAAACACCCCGACCGGGTTCGACTGTTCCGGGTACGTTCGGCACGTGTTTGGTAAATTCGGCATCAACCTGCCCCATTCAAGTTACGCGCAGTTTACGTGCGGCACACCTGTGGCACGCGAGGCGCTGCGCCCGGGGGATCTTGTCTTTTTTTCCACCTACGGCCCCGGGGCGACCCACGTGGGCATCTACTGCGGCAGCGGCCGCTTCCTGCACGCCAGCTCCGCCGCCGGCAGCGTGCGCTGGCAGTCGCTGGATGACGCCTACTACAAGGCGCGGTACATAGGTGCCAGGCGGATTGTTCCGTAACCGGCGCCGGACCAAGCTGGATCGCAATCGGCGCCCGCAGGTAGTTGACAAGGGTAGCACAAGCTGGTAAGGTATCCTTGGTTGAAAGCCCCTGGTTTCCCCGAACCTCCAACAGGTGGCTTTCTCTTTTTAAGGGGGGTGGGCCCGTGGACGGTGACCGAAGTCAACAAACGAGACAGAATAATTATCGTGGGGGGTCGAGGGGCCTACCCCGGTACGGGCTCGCAAGCGACCCTTTGGAGGAGGGATTACCGTGGACAGGGACCAGGAGGTGCGCAGAATAATATGCGCCCTCCTTGCCGAAGCCGAACCTGAAAAACTGAAAACGTTCCTTGACGAGTTGCACTATGCCGACCTGGCCGAGATTTTGCCGGACCTTAACCTTGCCCAGCAGATCAAGATCGTACGCGTCCTGCCGCCGGAGAAAGCGGCGCAGGTACTTTTCAAGCTCGACCGCCGCCAGGTGCAGTTATTGCTCGAGGGTCTCGGTCCCCAGCGCAGCGCCTTAATTTTGCGGGAAATGCCTGCCGACGACGCGGCCGACCTGTTGAGCGAACTGCCGTCTCCCGTGGTGGAGGGATACCTAAAGTTAATGGGGGCCGCCGAGGCCGAGGACGTGCAGGAACTCCTGGGTTACGCAGCAGACACGGCCGGCGGCATCATGACCACCGAATTCGTGGCCATTCACGAGGGGGCCACGGTAGAGGAAACCATCGAGCTCGTACGGAAAGCGGCAGAGAAAGCAGAAACGATTTACTACCTGTACGTGGTCAACGAGCAAAACCAGCTGGTAGGCGTAGTCTCCCTGCGCGAATTAATGCTGGCCAGGCCGGGTGCGCGCATCGGCGAGATTATGCAGACCAACGTGGTAAGTGTGAACGTGGGTACCGACCAGGAGGACGTGGCCAGGATCGTAGCCAAGTACGACTTCCTGGCGATTCCGGTCGTCGATCATCACCATACCCTCCTGGGGATTGTTACCGTAGACGACGTCCTCGACGTGGTGACGGAGGAGACCACCGAGGATTTCCTGCGGGTATCGGCGAATATCGAGGAAGAAGAGGCGCTGGACCCGGGTCTAACAGTTTGGCACCGTGCGGTGCGCCGTCTTCCCTGGCTGGTGGGGCTCCTCTTGGGACAGCTGGTCGCCGGAAACGTAATCGAGCGATTTTCCAATACCTTGCAGACGATGTACGTCCTGGCCTTTTTTATGACGGCTATGGCCGGCGGACCGGGCAACGCGGCCACGCAGTCGCTGGCGCTGGTGGTACGCTACCTGGCCACCCGTGAATACCGGCCCGGGGATTTCATCCGGGTTATCTGGCGGGAGGCGCAGGCCGGCATCCTGGTGGGGCTTGCCTGCGGTGTTGTTCTGGCGATAGCAGCGCTTATCTGGCAGCAGTCGGTGCTCGTTGCCCTGGTGGTTGGCCCTGCGCTGGCTTTGAACATCACCATTGCGACGACGATCGGGAGCCTGGTCCCGGTACTGGTACACCGACTGGGGGCGGACCCGGCGCTGGCATCCGGGCCGTTTATTACTACCCTGATGGACGTCATCAGCATGTCTGTCTATTTTGGCCTGGCTTCCGTAATGCTTCTCTATTTGCAGTAATCATTACCCCAGCGCCCGCGGGGAGCGCAGGGAACGCCCAGAAGATCGAGAACGCGGCCGGTGGTGCCCAGGACGATGTCTTCCAGGCTGGCCGGGCGGAGGTAGAAGGCGGGCACAGGGGGCATAATGACCACCCCCAGCCGGGCCAGTTTAAGCATATTTTCCAGGTGAATGGCGCTCAGAGGGGTTTCCCGCACGAGGAGGATCAGCCGGCGCTGTTCCTTTATGGTTACATCTGCGGCCCGCTGTACCAGGTTGGCGGCGTAGCCGGAGGCAATCCCGGCCAGGGTCTTCATGCTGCACGGAGCGATAACCATGCCGTCGTGGAGGAAAGAGCCGCTGGCCACCGGGGCAGTGAAGTCCGTTTCGTCGTAGCAGCGGGTCGCCAGCGACGCCAGATCGGCAGGTGAACGGCCGGTTTCGAGATGCACGATCTCGCGGCCGGCTGCCGTGAGGATCAGGTGGGTTTCGACCTCGAGTTTGGCAAGGTGTTCGAGCAGGGCGATACCGTATGCAGCACCGGAAGCACCCGTGATGGCTACAACGATGCGCATCTGTTTCAGCTCCTCTACGGTTTTCATTGTAGCGGATTGCAGGCCGGAAGGGAAGGACGGTCGTGCGGCTTTTTAACGTTGAGGCAATTATCCTGCGGGCGCGCGCCCTACGGGAAGCCGACCGGCTGCTTGTGCTCCTGTCGCGGGAACGCGGCAAATTGCGGGCGATGGCTTACGGGGCGGCCAAGCCGGCGAGCAAAAAGCGCGGCGCCGTCCAGCCCTTTACCCACGGCAGATATCTTTTGGCCACGGGCAGGGAACTCTACACGGTCCGGCAGGCAGAGGAAATTACTTCCTGGCCGGTGCTTTACGGCGACCTGGCACGGCTGGCACATGCATCGTACGCGGCCGAGTTGAGCGACGCCTTCCTGCCGGAGGAGCAGCCCAGCGAGGCTGCCTTCCGGCTTTTCCTGACCTTCTTGCAATACCTTGCCGCCCGGGTCGATCCCCTTGCCCTGCGCCTTTTCGAGGCCCGGTTGCTCTCCCTCGCGGGCTTCTGGCCCCAGCTTGCGACCTGTGCTGTCTGCACGGCCGCCCCGGGAGAGGAGGTCTTTTTCTCGCCTCGCGCCGGCGGGATCCTCTGTCGCCCATGCGCGGAAAAGGCCCCGGAGGCTATGGCATGCCGCCGGGGGACGCTGCGGCTCCTTGGTGCCCTGCAAAGCTGGCCCTTCGAGCGTCTCGCCTCCCTCCGGGTGGACCGGGGCGGCCTGGATGAATTAAAGCAAATTTTGGAAGCCACTGTTTGCTATCACCTGGAGCAGGAACCTAAGTCCCTCGGCTTCCTGCGCCGGCTCGAGGACGGGGTGAGTAAAAAGCCCCGGTCAGGAGGATGCTAGGGGCCGGTCATGCCAGGGGAGGCAGATAATGGAAGGCACTGTAAGAAGCCGCGGCAGGTATTGTGGCCCGTCAGGTCGAAAAATGAACTTTTAGTTTTCTTAACGGCGAGGTGAATGAAACTGAACTTCCAGGAAATCATTTTCGCGCTCGACCGGTACTGGGCAGACCGGGGTTGCGTTGTCCAGCAGCCGTACGACGTTGAGAAAGGTGCCGGGACGATGAACCCGGCCACCTTCTTCCGCGTCCTGGGCCCGGAGCCGTGGCGGGTGGCCTATGTGGAGCCTTCGCGGCGCCCTACCGATGGGCGCTACGGCGAAAACCCCAACCGCTTGCAGCATTACTACCAGTACCAGGTGATCCTTAAACCTTCACCTGATGACGTGATAGATCTGTACCTGGCCAGCCTGGAGGCCATCGGGATCGACCCCGCGGCGCACGACGTCCGGTTTGTTGAAGATAACTGGGAATCGCCCACCCTCGGTGCCTGGGGTCTCGGGTGGGAGGTCTGGCTGGACGGCATGGAGATCACGCAGTTTACTTACTTTCAGCAGTGCGGCGGCTTTGACTGTCGGCCCGTCGCGGCGGAGATCACGTACGGCCTCGAGCGCCTGGCGCTTTATCTGCAGGGATGCGATAGCGTTTTCGATATCGTGTGGACGGACGGGGTCACCTACGGTGACGTGCATCATCGCGGCGAGGTGGAGCACTCCACGTACAACTTCGAGGATGCCGACGTGGAATTGTTGTTCAGGCTTTTCGACATGTACGAGCAAGAGGCCAGGCGGATTCTGAAGAAGGGCCTCGTTTTGCCGGGTTACGATTACGTCCTGAAGTGCTCGCACACCTTCAACCTGCTGGACGCGCGGGGCGCCATCAGCGTTACGGAGCGGACCGGATTCATAGCCCGGGTGCGCAACCTGGCCAGGATGGCGGCGCGGTCCTACCTGAAACAACGGGAAGAAATGGGATTCCCGCTCCTGAAGGGGGCATAACCTTGGCGAAAGATTTTCTTCTGGAGATCGGTACCGAAGAGATACCTGCCCGCTTTTTACCCGGTGCGCTTGAGGAACTGGCGACGGTTACCGAACAGCTGCTGGCGGAGGCGCGCCTGCTTTTTGAAGACATCCGTACCTGCGGTACACCGCGACGCCTGGCCGTGCGGGTCTTCGGCCTCGCGGCGCGGCAGACGCCGCTTGTCCTGGAGGTGAAGGGGCCGCCCCGGCAAGCGGCCTTTGACGCCGCGGGCCGGCCGACACGTGCTGCCGAGGGATTTGCCAGAAACCAGGGCGTGCGCGTCGATGACCTTGTCGTGCGCAGGGTCGGCGACACCGATTATGTTTTCGCCATTAAGGAGGAACCGGGCCGGGCCACGGGAGAGGTGCTGCAGGAACTCGCCCCGCGTATCGTCACCTCCCTTTCCTTCCCGAAGTCCATGCGCTGGGGAGACTACGATCTCAAGTTCATCCGTCCCATCCGCTGGCTGGTGGCGCTCTACGGGGAAGACGTCGTCCCTTTCATCCTTGCCGGCGTCCGTGCCGACCGGTACACGTACGGCCACCGTTTCTTGCGTCCCGGCCCCCACGCGCTCGGCGAACCGGGCACCTATGTAGACACGCTCCGCGCGGCCTTTGTGCTCGTCAATCCTGCCGAGCGGCGCAGCGAGGTCTGGCGCCAGGTGCAGGAGGTGGCGCAAGCCGCCGGTGGCACGGTACGCCCGGATGAAGAACTCCTGGACGAGGTGGCCAACCTGCTTGAATATCCAACGGCTTTTTGCGGCCGTTTTCCGGCGGAATACCTGGAACTACCGCCGCCCGTGCTCGTTACCCCCATGCGCGAGCACCAGCGCTACTTCCCGGTTTACGGGCCGGACGGCGCCCTCCTGCCCCTTTTCATCGGCGTGCACAACGGCACTGCCGAGCACATCGACGCCATCCGGGCGGGCAACGAAAGGGTATTGCGCGCCCGCCTGGCCGATGCCCGGTTTTTCTACAAGGAAGATCTCAAGGAACCGCTGGCGGCGAAAGTGGAGCAACTCAAGAAGATTGTGTTTCTGGAGGAGCTGGGCTCCTTGTACGAGAAAACCGAGCGGTTGGAAGCCCTGGCCGCCTACCTGGCCGGGGTGCTGGGCCTCGATTCCACCGACGCGCAGCGGGCGATGCGGGCCGCGCGTCTTTGCAAGGCCGACCTGGTTACCAGCATGGTTTACGAATTCCCCGAACTGGAGGGGGTCATGGGCCGCGAGTACGCGTTGCGCGGCGGGGAGGACCCGGTCGTGGCCCAGGCCATCTACGAACATTATCTCCCGCGGGGAGCGGGCGATGAACTGCCCGTCACGCCGCCGGGGAGGGTGCTGAGCCTGGCCGAAAAGGCCGACAACCTGGTAGGTTGTTTTGGCCTGGGTATTGTGCCCACCGGATCGCAGGATCCCTACGCGTTGCGCCGGCAGGCTCTGGGGATGTGCCGTCTCCTGCTGGAAGCCGAAATTTTCCTGGATACCGAGGACCTGTTCCGGAAGACGTATGGTTTGTACGCAGGACGGTTGAAGTTAAGCGAGGAAGACACTGTAAGCCGCCTGGGCGAGTTTCTGGTCCAGCGGCTGCGGGGTCTTTTTGTGGAACGGGGCCTGGCCGCCGACACCGTCGAGGCGGTGCTGGCGGCGGGGGCCGGCGATATCCGGGATGCCTGGGAGCGGGGATACGCCCTGGAGGCTTTCCGCGCCACGCCGGCCTTCGAAGATGTGCATACAGCCTTTACCCGAGCGCATAATCTAGCAAAAAACGCGGCGGATGACGAGGTAGACCCTGCCCTGTTTGAAGACCCGGCGGAGGATGAACTGTTGAGCACCTACCGGGGAGTAGCGGCACGGGCGGAACCCCTGCTGGCGGCGCGCCGCTACGGGGAGGCACTGGCGCTGATGGCGGAATTGCGCAGGCCCGTTGACCGCTTTTTCGATGCCGTGCTGGTGATGACCGAAGAACTGGCGGTGCGGGAGAACCGCCTGGCCCTGCTCCGGCGAGTGGCCGGCCTGGTAAAGAAAGTGGCCGACTTTTCCCGGCTGGTTGTCGTTACATAGACTTTTCTTTTCAGGCAGGAATAGCGATCATACATACCGTATTAATACATATTAATTCCCCTGTAGGAACTAATTAGTATGACACAATTCTTGCCGGGGGAGGGGTATATGCAGCTTACCAAGCGGCAGGAGGCGATTCTAAACATTGTAAAGGGCGAGGGACCGATTACCGGCGAGCAGATCGCCGAACGGCTCTCCCTGACACGGGCGACACTGCGCCCGGATCTGGCCATTCTAACCATGGCCGGCCTCCTGGAAGCCAGGCCGCGGGTCGGGTATTATTTCAGCGGCAAGTCCCCGAACCAGGTCGTGGCCGAGCGCCTGCGGCGGGTGCTGGTGGGCGAAGTCATGTCCCGGCCGGTGGTCGTACGCGAAGATTGCACCGCGCACGACGGCATCGTTACCATCTTCCTGGAAGATTGTGGCACCCTGTTTGTAGCCGACGAGAACGCGTTCTTGCAGGGTGTGGTCTCGCGTAAAGACTTCCTCAAGGTGGCCCTCGGCGGCAAAGACCTGCAAAAAGTCCCGGTGGGGGTGATCATGACGCGGATGCCTAATATCGCCGTGGCTTACCCGGATGAAACGGCGTGGAAGGCCGCCAAGAACCTCGTCGCCCACGAAGTGGATGCGCTGCCCGTTGTGCGGCGCGCCACCAGGCCGGACGGGAGTGAGGGACTGCAGGTGGTCGGTCGTTTTAGCAAGACGAACGTGACGCGGTTGTTTGTGGAAATGGGGGAAGGTAAGTGAAAGACAATATGGGTTTGGCGGGCCTCCCGGATATGCGGCCGGTGATTTACATCATTTCGGATTCCATCGGGGAAACGGCGGAACTCGTGGCGCGCGCGGCTGCCAGCCAGTTCAACCACGGCAACGTGGATATCAGGCGGGTTCCCTACGTGACGCATCCCGAGGAAATCCCGGAGATTATCGAGGAGGCCCGCGGTTTTCCCAGTATCATCGTTTTTACCGTGGTGCTGCCCGAGTTGCGCGAGACCCTGCTGCGCGAGGCGGCGCGGCACGACATCCCGGCGGTGGACATCATGGGGCCGGTAATGGCGGCCCTCTCCAGAGTAACCACCGCCACGCCAAAACTCGAACCCGGGCTCATGCGGAAGGTGGACGAGGAGTACTTCCGCCGGGTGGAGGCCATCGAGTTTGCCGTCAAGTACGATGACGGGAAGGATCCCCGGGGGATAACCCAGGCGGATATCGTCGTTCTGGGTGTTTCCCGCACCGGCAAGACGCCGCTTTGCATGTACCTGGCCCACAAGGGGATCAAGGCGGCCAACATACCCCTGGTCCCCGAGGTGCCGCCGCCGGAAGAGATCTTCAACATCCCGCCGCACCGGCTGATCGGTCTCGTTATAGATCCCGGAAAATTGTTGAGTATCCGGCGGGAAAGGCTGCGTACCCTGGGTCTACCGGCGGACGCCGACTACGCCAACCAGGAACGCATTTTGAAGGAGCTCGCTTACGCGGAGGAAATCATGCGCCGGGCCGGCTGCTCGGTCATCGACGTGACCAACAAGGCGGTAGAAGAGACGGCCGGCCGGGTGCTGGAGATATATTACCGGGGTAAGAGATATGCCGCGGAAACTTCCTAGTCGCCCGTTTGAAAAATGGGCGCTCGGTAGTTGATTACTAATTATAAAAGGAGAGAGGGGTTTTGACGATGTCTTCCTACCGTTTTATCAAGTGGTTTGCCGAACTCGGCAAGGACGACGTGGGTCTCGTTGGGGGCAAGGGGGCCAACCTGGGGGAAATGACGCGGGCCGGCATTGCCGTGCCACCGGGTTTCTGCGTCACCGCAGAAGCTTACAAGTACTTTGTGGAACGCATGGAATTGCAGGCCAAAATCCGTGCGTTAATCAAACAGACGGATATCAACGACGTGGAGCAGCTGACCCTGAACACCGCGCGCATCCGCGATTTGATCAAAGCTACCCCGGTGCCTCCGGAAATCGCCGACGAAATAACGCGGGCCTACCGGGAGCTTGGGGGCGGTGACGACGTGTCGGTAGCGGTGCGCAGCTCGGCCACGGCGGAAGATTTGCCCGAGGCGTCTTTTGCGGGGCAGCAGGACACGTATTTGAACATTAAGGGCGCGGCCGCGGTGGTGGAGCACGTACGGCGCTGCTGGGCCTCTCTCTGGACGGCCAGGGCGACCTCGTACCGGGAAAGTCACGGCTTCGACCACTTTACGGTTTACCTTTCGGCCGTCGTCCAGAAACTCATCCGCGCCAGCAGGTCCGGGGTGGCTTTTACCGCCAACCCGATAACCGGCAACCGCCAGGAGATAATGATCAACGCCAGTTGGGGCCTGGGGGAGGCCATCGTTTCGGGGACGGTCACCCCTGACGAATATATCGTCAACAAAACCACCTGGCAGATCGTGGATAAAACGATCGCCGAGAAGACCACGATGATCGTTAACGACCCGGCACGGGACGTGGGCACGGTCAAGGTAGCGGTGGCCGAAAAGCTCGGTCCGGAGTACGTCAAGGCCCAGTGCCTCACGGACGAGGAAGTGGTGGCGCTGGCCAAAGAGTTTCAGCGCGTGGAGGACCACTACCGGTTCCCGCAGGATATCGAGTGGGCCTACGATCCCGACGACGAGCGCTTTTACATTCTCCAGGCACGGCCCATAACCACCCTCGCGGAAACCGGAGAGGGAGAAGTACTGGTCAAGGGCATGGCTGCTTCGCCCGGGATCGCTACCGGGCGCGTCATCCTTGTAAAAACCATGGAGGACATCGTAGGCGTTAAGGAAGGGGACGTCCTGGTTACCATCATGACCAACCCGGACATGGTTCCCGCCATGAAGAAGGCGGCGGCCATCGTCACCGATGAAGGCGGGCGCACCTGCCACGCGGCCATCGTTTCCCGCGAGCTGGGCATCCCCTGCATTGTGGGTACCAAGACCGGCACGCACGTGCTGAAGCCGGGGATGGAAGTTACCGTGGACGCCACCCGCGGTGTGGTTTACAAGGGCCGGCTCAAGCAGCAGGAAGCCGCGGCAGCCACCGCTGCTGTGGATGCGCCGGGAGGGGCCGTTTTCTCGCCGCATATTCTCAAGGAGGTCTACCCGGTAACCGGGACCAAGATCTACATGAACCTGGGCCAGCCGGAGGTTATCAGCCGGTACCAGGATCTTCCTTTTGACGGGATCGGCCTGATGCGTACCGAGTTCATTTTCACCGACCACATAGGTGCGCACCCCATGTATCTCCTGCGAACCGGGCAGGAAAAACTGTTCATTGATCGCCTGGCCGATGGAATCGCCACCGTTGCCCAGGCCGTCTTCCCCCGCCCGGTGGTGGTGCGGTTCAGTGACTTCCGCACCAATGAATTCCGGGGGTTGCAGGGCGGCGAGGAGGTGGAGCCTATAGAAAACAACCCGATGCTGGGGTGGCGCGGCGTAGCCCGGTACATCTCGCCCGAGTACGAAGGTGGTTTCCGCCTGGAATGCCGGGCCATGCGCAAGGTGCGCGAGGAGTACCACCTGACCAATGTCTGGGCAATGCTGCCGTTTGTCCGGACCACATGGGAGGTGGAAAAAGTACTGGAGATTATGGCCTCCGAAGGCCTGCGCTCCAACCGTGACTTCCGGGTGTGGATCATGGCCGAAGTGCCTTCGGTTGTCTTCCTGGCCGAGGAGTTCAGCCCGCTGGTAGACGGGTTCAGCATTGGCTCCAACGACCTGACCCAGCTCATTCTGGGCGCCGACCGCGATTCGGGCATCCTGGACAATATGGGTTACTTTGACGAGCGTGACCCCGCCGTCCTGACGGCCATCGCGCACCTGATCAGGGTTGCGCACCAGTACAGGAAGACGGTTTCCATTTGCGGGCAGGGGCCTTCGGTTTATCCCGAGTTCACCGAGTTCCTCGTCAGGAACGGGATCGACAGCGTCAGCGTGAACCCCGACACGGTGGTGCAGACGCGCCGCCTGGTAGCCGGTGTGGAGCGGAAAATCTTGCTGGAGGGTTTAAGGTCCGGAAAAAACGGAGGCTGATGGCGTGTCTTCAAGGCTGCGTCTCTTCTGGGCGATCACGTTGCCGGAAGAGGTGAAAGAGGGGCTTGACCTGCTCCGGCAAAAGTGGTCGCCCTTTTTGCCGGGTGCCAAATGGGTGGAACGGGAGAATTTCCACCTGACGGTCAAGTTTTTGGGTGAAGTGGACGCATCGCTGGTGCCTGCGCTTGGCAACGCGGTGGCCCAGGGAGTTCCCTGCGTGGCCCCTTTCGTCCTCGAGTTGGGCGGCTGGGGTGTCTTTGGCAACCCGCCGCGGGTGTTGTGGGTAGGCGTCGGTGGTGACCTTGCGGCGCTGGAAGGGTTATGGCGGGTGGTGGAGGAGGCTACGGGCAAGTTCGGTTTTGCCCCGGAAAGGCACTTTACGGCCCACGTGACGCTGGCGCGGCTCCGCCGGCCGCAGGGCGTGGAGGCGCTGCGGCAGCGGGCGGAGGCAGATCTGGCGGCAGCCGGGATGCCGTACCGGGTCACCGTGAGCGAGTTACACCTGATGCAGAGTCATCTTACGCCGCGCGGCCCACATTATACGAGTATTTTGCGTCTCCATCTTGGCAGGTAATCTTATACAGGAGTTGAGATTCGGCAGCAGTCGGCGTATATTATATAGATATGTTTTTCATTAGGGGAAAAAGAGCATGCTGCTAGTGGTGGCCGTAAACGGCAGCCCGCGCCGCGACGGCAATACCGTAAAGCTTCTGGCGTCTGCACTGGAGGAGGCGCTGAAGCTCGGGGCCGAGACCGTTCTCCTCCACGCTGTCGAGGGTATGGCCGGCGTCAAAGCTCCCTACTGCCTGCATTGTTCTTCGCCGTGCAAGGGAACCTGCTACGAGGGCACCAGGCTGGCCGAGATGTTTGGCATCCTGCGGCAGGCAGACGGTTTAATCCTGGGCAGTCCTGTCTACTTTGGTACGGTGGCCGCGCCTCTCAAGGCCTTTTGGGACAAAACGCGGCGCCTCCGCAAGGAAAAGGCGCTCCTGAACGTCGTGGGGGGCGGTGTGGTAACCGGGGCTTCGCGCTTCGGGGGGCAGGAGGCCACCCTGCGTGCGCTGCATGATATGATGCTCAGCCAGGGCATAACCATCGTCGGTGACGGGCACCTTACGGATGCCGATGCCGGCCACCATGGCGCCTGTGCGCAGGAACCGGTCTTGAACGACCAATGGGGGCTGGACCGTGCCCGTGTTCTGGGGCGCCGGGTGTTTGAAGTGGCGCAGGCCACGGCACCGCTGCGAGGAATGTGCAGGGCGGCGCGAGCGAGCCCTTAAACCCCGGGGCCCGGCACCCCCGGGGTTTTTTCTTTAAGACGTTCGGGGAAAAGGAGCGGATAGCGTGCTGCCACCGCTGCGCCAGCGAAGCGAGGAACTGGAAGAAGCCATACTTTCGCCGTATGCTTGTCGCAGCCGGGAAAGCCGGGGACGGGAGCGGCCCGAAGAACCGTGTGCGGTAAGGACCGCGTTCCAACGCGACCGGGACCGGATCATTCATTCCAAGAGTTTTCGCCGGCTGAAACATAAGACCCAGGTCTTCCTTATTCCGGAGGGCGACCACTACCGCACGCGGCTGACCCACACCCTGGAGGTGGCCCAGATTGCACGCACCATTGCCCGCGCCCTCCGCCTGAACGAAGATCTTACCGAGGCCATTGCGCTTGGCCACGACCTGGGCCACACGCCTTTCGGGCACACGGGGGAAGCAGCGCTAAACGAAATTTTCCCGGAGGGTTTCCGGCACAACGAGCAGAGCCTGCGGGTGGTCGAGGTACTGGAGGACGGGCGTGGTCTCAACCTGACGTGGGAGGTGCGAGACGGCATCCGGCATCATACGGGACCCGGCACGCCGGCGACGCTGGAAGGCCAGGTGGTCAGGATAGCCGACCGCATAGCCTATATCAACCACGATATTGACGATGCGCTGCGCGGCGGCATCCTGAAACCGAACCAGTTGCCGCGAGAGTGTCTGCAGGTGCTGGGGTACTCCCACCGGGAGCGCATCAATACCATGGTTACCGACCTGATTGCCGCGAGCTGGGACCAGCCGGTCATCCGGATGAGCCCCGAGGTGCAGGCGGCGATGGACGAGTTGCGGGCCTTCCTCTTCGCGAACGTGTACGAAGGATCGGCGGCCAAAAGGGAGGAGGGCAAAGCCCGACACGTGGTACGCGCTTTATACGGTTATTTTACTGCCCATCCGGAGGCGCTGCCCTCGGAATACCGACGGCGGCTGGAGGAGTTCGGTGCCGAACGGGTGGCCTGTGACTACATTGCCGGCATGACGGACCGGTACGCGGTCGCGGTTTTTGAACGGCTATTTGTCCCGCAGGGCTTCCCTGTGTATTAAGTACCCCAAAAAAGCTTGCCGGTACGGCAGGAAAATGCCCAAGGGTTAGCGAATTAACTACTAACTGCTACCCGCCTGGCTGAAGGTGGTTGCTGTGCGCGGGTTGCTCCCTGAAGAACTGGTGGAAGAGGTCGGTGCGCGTACCGATCTCGTGCAACTGGTTGGCGAGTATGTGCACCTTGAAAAAAGAGGACGTCACTTCGTAGGGCTTTGCCCTTTCCACCAGGAGAAGACGCCGTCCTTCACCGTTACGCCGGAAAAACAGTTGTTTTACTGCTTCGGGTGTGGTGTCGGGGGTAACGCCTTCAAATTTATCATGCTCAAGGAAAACGTAAGTTTTCCTGAGGCGGTGCGCCGCCTGGCGACGCGCGCGGGTGTCCGGGTGCCGGTGGCTGTGGCGCCGGATACGGGCGAAAAGGACCGGATACGGGAGGCCCACGCGCTGGCCGCCCGGTATTACCAGGAAATATTGGCCGGCCACCCGGCGGCAGCAGATGCCAGGCGTTACCTGGCCGAGCGCGGCATCGTGCGCGAAATGCAGGAGCGTTTTCAGCTTGGTTATGCGCTCCCGCATTGGGATGCGCTCATAAACTATTTACAGAAGCAGGGGTACACACCCGACGAACTGGTGGCATTTGGGCTGGCAGTGCGAGGCGAGAAGGGCGTCTACGACCGCTTTCGTGGCCGCATTATTTTCCCGATTGCGGATGCCCAGGGGCGGGTTATAGGTTTCGGCGGGCGCGTGCTCGACGACGCATTACCGAAGTACCTTAATTCGCCCGACACGCCACTCTTCAACAAAGGCCACGTTCTCTACGGCATCCACCTGGCGCGGGAAAGCATCCGGGAGCGCGGGTGTGCCGTGCTTGTCGAAGGGTACGCCGACGTTATCACCGCGCACCAGTACGGGATAACCAACGCGGTAGCTTCCCTGGGAACCAGCCTGACCAGGGAGCAGGGTCGCCTTTTAATGCGGTACGCCATGGATGTGGTGATCGCCTTTGATGCCGACGCCGCAGGGGTCGCCGCGTCCATACGCGGGCTCGACCTGCTGCAGGAAATCGGTTGCCGGGTCAGGGTGGTAACCATACCGGAAGGGAAGGATCCGGACGAGTTCTTGCGGCGCGAGGGACGCGAGGCCTGGAACGCCCTGGTGGCGGGGGCGGTACCGCTCCTGGAGTACAAACTGGGCAGGTTCTTATCGGGGCGAAGGTGTAGCACCGCTGCGGAAAAAGTCGCCGCCCTCCGGTACGTATTACCCAATCTGAAGGTCATGCGGAACGCCGTGGAACGTGAGGAGGGTATCCGAACGGTAGAAAGGATGCTCAGCCTTTCCTGGGAAACGATTCAAGGTGAACTAAGGAAATTCGAGGCCAATACGGAAGAAAAGCGGCCAAATTCGGATAAAATTGCTAGCGAGAGACATAATATTCTCGTTAAGGAAAGGCGAGCCGCCCGGCGGGTTGAAGCCGGGTTGCTCCGGCTGATGCTTGAAGATCCCGGCCTCGTACCACGGGTGCGTGAGGAACTCGGTGATACTTTCTTCAAGCATCCCGGGTACCAGCGGATACTTGACACCATTATCAGGTTGGGTAATGATTTTCCTGGTGCGGCGACATTAACCAACTACCTTGAGGAGGAAGAGCAGAATCTGCTTTGTGCCTTGCTCGCAGAGGAGCTACCGCCGGGGGACCGGGAACAGATGGCCCGGGACTACATCGCCGCGCTCAAGCGGGCGCAGCACCGCGAGCAACGGCAAAAACTCCTCGCGGATCTGGCCGCGGCAGACCGCGCGGGTGACGGCCTGCGGGTAGCCAGGTTGTTATTGGAGATAAAGAGGCTTGACGCCTGTAATGTCCGGGTGAAAGGAGGGTAGAACCACATGCAGGACCATATCAAGGAACAGCTGCAAGAGTTGGTGGAAAAGGGTAAACAGCGTGGCAGTCTTACCTACCACGAGATTATGGACGGGCTGCAGGGTGCCGATCTGACACCGGAGCAAATTGATGACATTTACGAAAAGCTGGCCAACATGGGCATCGAAGTAGTGCCGGAAGTATCTGACCTGGAGACCCTGGAGCCGGAACACCAGGAAGATGAAGTCGAGGTTGACCTGTCCGTCCCGGAAGGGGTTGACATAGACGACCCGGTACGGATGTACCTCAAGGAGATCGGCCGGATTCCTCTCCTTACACCGGAAGAGGAAGTCGAACTGGCCAAGAGGATGGAGAAGGGCGACGAGGAAGCCAAGCGGCGCCTCATTGAAGCCAACCTGCGCCTGGTGGTAAGCATTGCCAAGCGTTACGTTGGCCGGGGGATGCTCTTTCTTGATCTCATCCAGGAGGGCAACCTTGGACTTATCAAGGCCGTAGAGAAATTTGACTGGCGTAAGGGATACAAGTTCAGCACCTATGCCACGTGGTGGATCAGGCAGGCCATCACGCGGGCAATTGCCGATCAAGCGCGTACCATCCGTATCCCGGTGCACATGGTAGAAACGATTAATAAACTGATTCGCGTTTCCCGGCAATTGCTGCAAGAACTGGGGCGTGAACCAACGCCGGAAGAAATCGCCAGGGAAATGGACATCTCGGCGGAGAAGGTGCGCGAGATCATGCGTATAGCGCAGGAGCCGGTCTCGCTGGAGACGCCCATCGGTGAGGAGGAAGACTCGCACCTGGGTGATTTCATCGAGGATCAGGACGCCCAGGCACCGGCAGAGGAGGCCTCGTTTACGCTCCTGCGCGAACAGCTGAACGAGGTGCTGAAGACCCTTACCGAACGCGAACAGCGCGTGTTGCGGTTGCGTTTTGGCCTGGACGACGGCCGGGCACGCACGCTCGAAGAGGTTGGGCAGAAGTTCGGCGTTACCCGGGAACGGATTCGCCAGATCGAGGCGAAGACGCTCCGAAAACTGCGGCACCCCAGCCGCTCCAAGAAACTCAAGGACTACCTGGAGTAAACTGGTCCGGCGTCACATTGACGACCGGACCGGTTTTTAGTATAATTTTTTCGGGCCCATAGCTCAACGGTTAGAGCAGCCGGCTCAAGGCAGCAAGCCTAAGTCCAGGTGAGGGTTGGATATGGCTGGCTGTTAAGGGCTGCCTGGGGAGCAATCCCCAGGTGAAACCCGCCAAATTCGGGGAAGCCTAAGCCGGAAACGGTATGGTAATCCCGAGCCAAGCCTCGCCAACGAGGAAGGTGTAGAGACTAGACGGCGGGCACCCCTGTTTTGGGGGTGAAGGGATAGTCCAGCCCACAAACCCGAAAGGGGCAGCGAAAGCTGTAGTGGGATGCATAACCGGTAGGTTCCGGGTTCGAATCCTGGTGGGCCCACCAAAAACAGTTTCAGACGTCGGACGTCAGAGGTCGGAGGGAGAAAGGGCAAAAACAGGAAAGTCCCTCTGACGACAGACGACCGACGGTCGACAACCGAATTGGGGCGATTAGCTCAGAGGGAGAGCACTTGCCTTACAAGCAAGGGGCCAGTGGTTCGAATCCACTATCGCCCACCAGAAAAATCAAGGCTTCCAGGAGTCGGGGGCCTTTTAATTTTCGCCGTTTGACAACAATCCTACAACAATCAGGTACTGCCTTAAGCCGGCCAACCCCCAAATCCGCCGTCAGTATTTCCGAATCGCCCACCAGGAAAACCGGGGCTTCCGGGATCGGGGGCCCTGACCGGAAGCGGCCACGACTAAATTTTGCAGCGTTAGGAAGCTCCTGCCAGACAGGAAAAACCGGGTGATGCCCGAACATGTATAATTAAACCGAACGCAGACACGCCAGGGTGGTGCTTTATGGAGAAAGACCTGGATGGTTCTCCGGAGACGGGGACAGAATTAGGCCGGCAGACGCGGGTGCTCCTGGTGGGGGGTATAGCCGAAGAGAGGCATCTGTTGCGCAACGTGTTTGAAAGCCACGGCGCACTGGTGAAAGAGGCGGCCAGCGCCGGCGAGGCCCTTCAACTGGCGCTGAGTTTTCGACCGGAGGCCACCGTTATTTTCCCCGCGCTTCCGGGGGGTTCGGTATCGGACCTGTGCAAAAAGATTCGCGCCGA
>ENA-ORXB01000536-ORXB01000536.1-sediment-metagenome-genome-assembly--contig:-NODE-536-length-70612-cov-5.360757_pt1 | contig 70612 bp, 49 predicted proteins | sample MGYA00237863_ERZ511475 | MGnify/ENA primary metagenome ERZ511475 (study PRJEB26305, sample SAMN06343858) | sediment metagenome | isolation source: hot spring sediment | place: Canada: British Columbia... | reverse complement strand
CAGCGTACAGCTCCACAATCTGCCCGGCAAACGGCGCGGGAACCTCCATCGTAGCTTTGTCGGACATGACTTCGGCCAAGCCCTGACCGGGACGGACCTGGTCCCCCGGTTGCACCAACCAGCGCAGAAGCTCCACCTCGATCAACCCTTCCCCGACGGGTGGCAGAACAAAGTCAGTCATGGGGCACCTTCCGGAGGACCATGCTCAACCCGGCGTCCGTCCCAACCGTAGCAAGCGGCGTTCCTAGGGCAGTCAGGCCGGTTCCGCCAGCAATCCCCGAATGGCCGCACGGACATCTTCCAGTTGGGGCACGCTGTTCCGTTCGTACACCTGGTTCATGCCGATGCCCGGTACGTGCTTCCCCATCAAGGCGCGCGGGCGCACCAGCAGGTCGTAAAAGTGTTCGTCCACGATCCGGCGAAGCAGATGCTCGGCGAAGTTGGTGACTTCCGTGTCTTCATTGACAATCAACACCCGGCCCGTTTTCCTCACGCTCTGCGAGATCAATTCCCAGTCGTAGGGGAACAGACTGCGTAAGTCGATGACATCACAGTGAATCCCCTCCTGGCGCGTCAATTCATCCGCCGCCTGGATGCACATCGGCAGGTGCCGGCCGTAGCTGATGATGGTCGCCTCACTGCCTTGGCGCACCAATTCGGCCCGTCCAATCGGGACAATGTATTCCTGGACGGGCGGCCACTGCGGACTCCAATGGGTGCGGTCCCCGATCGGGGCATCGATCATGCGGGAGAGCTGTTCGGGGTCGTCCGGTTCTCCGGGGATCAAGCGTTCGCCGCGGACCCGGAGCAAGGCCTTGGGGAGCAGGTAGAGGACGGGATTGGGATCGAGGATGGCGGCCAGCATGAGTCCGTAGGCATCCAGGGGATTGGAGGGCATGACGATTTTCCATCCCGGCAGGCGTGTGGCCCAACTGTCGAAGGAGTGCGAATGGTAGATGCTGCCGCGGATGCCGGCGCCGGTGGGGGTCATGACGACAATGGGCATGTCGTATTCGCCGCCGCTCGCCCAGCGCTGGTTGCCGGCGATTTTGAGCAGGTCGAGGACGTTGAAGGCATAATCGCAAAACTGGATTTCGCAGACGGGCCGTCCGCCCGCGTAGGCGATCCCCATGGCGGTGCCGATGATGCCGCGTTCATCCAGCGGCGTGTTCCAGGCGGTTTTCAGTCCTTGCGTCACGGTGAAGACGCCGCCGAGGGGCGGGCCGACATCTTCGCCGAAAACGTCGGTCACTCCGAGATGTTCTTCGCCGTAATGTAAGGCCAATCGCACGGCCTGGGCCATCGTCGCCATGAGGATGTTTCCTTGCCGGTGCGTCTGCTGGTGCAGGAGGAACTAGCCGGCCCCCTCCGGTGCGTCCTTCTGTCCGGGCAAGCCGGTGTAGTCTTGCGGATAGACCACATCCACGGGACTGGGAGCATAGGTGAAGCGATAGACATCTTCGGGGCGGGGTTCCGGTTCCCGCATGGCGGCTGCCACGGCCGCCTCGGCTTCAGCGCGGGCGTCCGCCCACAGGGTCTCGACTGTGTTGGCATCCATCGCCCCCGCCGCCAGAAGTTTCTCCTCGAACATTTGCAGCGGATCGGGTTGTTTCCAGTCCCGCTGCGCTCCGCTGGAGGAGGAATGCCCATGCAAACGGGAAACCAGAGTTTCCAACAGGTAAGGCTTGCGTTCCCGGCGGCAGTAACGCATCGCCCGGTCGATCGCATTCCAGACAATCACCGGATCGTTGCCATCCACCGTCTCAGCCCGGATGCCATAGGGAGCGGCGCGATCCGCCACCCGCTTTTCCGCACACACCGTGGTAAAGTCCGTGGAGATTCCGAAGCGGTTATTGGTGACGATCATCAGGACCGGCAGCTCGTTGCCGGGACGAGTGCTCCAGTTGAGGCAGGTCTCGAAGTCGCCCTCCGCCGTGCCCGCCTCGCCGCCGACAACGATGGTAATGCCCTCATTTTCCTGCGGATGTTGCAAGCCGTGCCGTTTTTGCATCAGGGCTGTGCCGGGCGCCATCGCAAATTGCACTTCGATGACACTGGTCACCGGGACCACGTTCCACTTCTTGACGGCGTAATGGCCGACGAAGTTTCGCCCTCGGGAATGCGGATCGGTCCAGCGCATAGCCAGTTGCCGCACGTGGTCGATCATCGGCATCCCCATGGCCAGCATCACCCCGGCGTTGCGGTAGTGCAAATGCAGGTAGTCGTAGGCGGGGCCTTGTCCTTTGTGGACCTGAAGCCCCAGGCAGACATTGACGGCTTCTTCCCCCGGTCCGCCGATCCAGAAATAGGCCTCGCCGGACTTGGACATCTTGATGCTGCGTTCTTCCAGGGCACGGGTGCGGACCATTTGCCGGTAAATGGTCAGGGCCAGCTCGGCGGAGATGACTTCCCGGCCCGAACGGATCACGGCTGGTGCGGCAACCCCGGTGGGCCGCCGCCGTAGCCCTTCCGGGATGTCGGGCTGCTCCTCGTCGAAATGCATCTCGGGCATCATGAGACCCTCCCCGAGGTTCTAGATTCGGCGGCCCACGCCGTCGTCACCAGTTTGACCGGATGCTCGCCTCACATCGGATGCACTCCCTGGTACCCTACATTAGGACGCATTCCCTGCACCCCCTCGTTCACTCTTTTTGCAAGGCCAGGGCGGAGGACTGGTCAGTATCCTTCCTCCCCACCCGGCCGTCAAGCCCCTTCCTGAGCTTTTTACGCCTCGCTTTTGTCCCCATTATACCACATCTTGACACCTCCTGATCCAGAGCTGAACCCTTGTATCCGAACCGACTGCCGCGGAACAACGCTCCCAAGACAGCACAGCCGATAGAAACCGGCCTAGCCGATAGTAACGGCTCGCAACGCCAGTCTCGGCGGCTTTGCTGGGGGCACCCCTCCTCTGCCGGGTAAAAACATGTCCCCATCGTAAAAACATATCCCCATCCCGCTTGTTCCCGCGTCCGCCGAAACGGATGGCATCGTCCAAAGTGGATGCAAAGTGGAGCCGAGGGTTCGGAAGTGGAGCCGGGGTTCAGAAGCGGGGCGGCTCGGCACGCACGAGATGATTGGCGTAATCCAGGGAATCGAGGGTTCCCGCATCGGTCCAGTAGCCTTCGAGGAAGAAGTGGCCCAGGCGTCCCTGGCGGAGATAGTGGTTATTGACATCCGTGATTTCCAATTCGCCGCGGGCGCTGGGTTTGAGCGTCTTGATGATACCGAAGACATCCGGGGGGTAGATGTAGATGCCGACGACGGCGTAGGGGCTGGCCGGCTGGGGAGGTTTTTCCTCAATGGCCACAATGCGGTCGTTGCGCACCGTGGCGACGCCGTAGCGCTGGGGGTCCGGCACTTCTTTGAGGCCGATCCATGCCCAATCCGGCCGAGAGTTGGCCAGTTCCAGGATCGGCACAAGGGGATCGCGGAAGATGTTGTCGCCCAAGAGCACGCAGGCCCGGCTGCCGATGCAGAAGTGCTCGGCCAGTCCCAGAGCTTGGGCGATTCCGCCGGCTTCATCCTGGACGCGATAGGTGAGGCGGCAGCCGTGATGGCGGCCCGAACCGAGCAGTTCGACAAAGTCCCCCATGTGCTCCGTGCCGGAGACCAGGAGGATTTCCTCGATACCGGCCCCGGTCAGCTTTTTGAGCGGATAATACACCATCGGCCAGGGTCCCACGGGCAGAAGGTGTTTGTTGGTGACTTTGGTGAGTTCACCCATGCGCGTGCCTTTACCGCCCGCCAGAATGACACCACGGAGGGACATGGCAGCCTCGGCAGAAGTTTTTAGTGGGACAGCAGCGAGCCGGCTGAGTTCGCGGCAGGACCCTGCGTACCGGCTGAGTTCGCGGCAGGACCCTGCGTACCGTATTGCCGTTGATAGTAATTCATGTAGTCCTGATTGCGCACGGCGGCGACCCATTCCGGATGCTCGCGATACCAGCGGATGGTCTGAGCCAGCCCTTCGTCGAAGGCGATTTCCGCGGACCAGCCCAAGGTGCGTTCTGCCTTCGTGCAGTCCAGGGCATAACGGCGGTCATGGCCGGGGCGGTCGGGGACGAAGCGGATCAGGGACTCCGGCTTTTCCAAGGCGCGGAGGATGCGGCGGGTCAGTTCCAGATTCGTCAGTTCGCAGCGGCCGCCGAAGTTGTACACCTCCCCGACTTGTCCGTGTTTCCAGGCCCGATGCAAACCGCGGCAGTGATCGCGGACATGAATCCAATCGCGGACCTGCAAGCCATCCCCATAGACCGGCACCGGCTCATCGCGCAGCAGATTCGTGATAAACAGGGGAATGATCTTTTCCGGGAACTGGTAGGGACCGTAGTTGTTCGAGCAGCGGGTGATGATCGCGGGCACGCCGAAGGTATGGTGATAGGCACGGACCAGCAGATCGGCGGCGGCTTTACTCGCGGCATAGGGGCTATTCGGCTGCAAGGGGGACTCTTCCGTAAACACCCCCGTCGGACCGAGCGAGCCGTACACCTCATCCGTGGAAACATGCACGAAGCGGCGGATGGAAAAGGCGCGGGCGGCATCGAGCAGGACCTGGGTGCCCAGCACATTCGTCCGCACAAACGGCGTAGCGTCCAGGATGCTGCGATCAACATGGCTTTCCGCCGCCAGGTGGAAGATATCCGTCACTCCCCGGCGCATCGCTTCCCACACTTGCTCCCGTTGCGTGATGTCCCCGCGGAGGAACTGATAGCGCGGGTGGCGCTCGACATCCGCCAGGTTCGCCAGGTTCCCGGCATAGGTCAGGGCGTCGAAGTTGAGGATGTGGATGTCCGGCTCGACTTCCAGCAGGTAGTGGATGAGATTGGAACCGATGAAACCGCAGCCGCCGGTGACGAGGACCAGAGTCATGCGTCCCTCTCCATCCGTGTGAGTGTGTGATCCTTTAGTGTAGGACTGAGAGCGTCAAGCAGAGACAGGCAGACTAGCACAGGAAGAGGAGTTTGCCAACAGCGGCTGGCGCTCCCCTGGAGCAGCTTGTGGCAATGCCGGTCCCCCCCTGACCCGACCGGATCGCTTCACCGCAGCGGGGGGAAACTTCACGCCAGTTGCGGCAGCAGCTCATCGAGGAGGCGCAGGGCGGTAGCGATCTGCTCGGCAGTGATGCACAGCGGCGGGCAGAAGCGCAGGGCGGCCTCTCCGCAGCCGAGCAGCAGCAGTCCGCGGCGGAAAGCGAGACCTAAGAGGCGATCGCGCAGTTCCGGCGAGGGCAGGTCCGCCGCCACCATCAGGCCCAGCCCCCGGACTTCGCGGAGAATCGGATGGCGCAAGGCGAGGTCGTGCAAGCCGGCGCGGAGCTGTTCCCCCCGTGCGGCGGCATTGGCCAGGTATTCCCGCTCCAGCAAATCCAGCGTGGCCAGGGCGGCGGCGCACGCGACGGGATTGCCTCCGAAGGTGCTGGCATGACTGCCCGGCGGCCAATCCATGATCTCGGCCCGTGCCACCACCGCCCCCAAGGGCAGGCCGCTGGCAATCCCCTTGGCCAGGCAGAGAATGTCGGGGGCCACCCCATAATGCTCGATGGCGAACAGCCGGCCTGTGCGCCCCATGCCGCTTTGCACTTCATCCGCCACCAGGAGAATGCCATGTCGGTCGCACCACTGGCGCAGCGCCGGCAGGCATCCCGGCGGCCAGGGGTAATATCCTCCTTCCCCCTGGATGGGTTCGATGAAGATGGCGGCCACTTCATCCGGCGGGGCCAGGCGGCGCAGGAGGGTCCTCTCCAGCTCCTCGGCCCAGCGGCAGCCCCGGCTGCATCCCCCTTCCTCCGGGCAGGTCCGGGGAAAGGGGACGTGGTGAATTTCCGGCACCAGGGGAGCAAAACCGCGGCGATGGACCGCCTTGGACGCAGACAGAGACATGGCTCCGTAGGTCCGGCCGTGGAAGGCGCCGAGCAAGGCGATCACGCGGGGACGGCGGGTGTGCCACCGGGCCAGTTTCAGCGCCGCTTCGATCGCTTCCGCCCCGCTGTTGCAAAAGAAGACTTTTTTCGGACCGCTTCCGGGCGCCCCGCGGGCCAGACGCTCTGCGAGTTCCGCCTGCTGCGGATAGTAGAAATCGGTGCCGCTCATGTGGATGAGCCGTTCCGACTGCCGCTGGATCGACGCCACGATCTGAGGATGGCAATGCCCGGTCGCCGTCACGGCGATCCCCGCTGTCAGGTCCAAAAACAGGTTGCCATCGACATCCTGGACGACGCAGCCGCTCGCCCGCTCCACCACCAGAGGATAAACCCGCGTGTAAGAGGGCGACACCCTGGCCGCATCCCGCCGCAGCCACTCCTGGGCTTTGGGACCAGGCGGCTCCACCTGAATATCCGGCACCGTTCGGCCATCGAACAACCACATGATGCTGCACTCCTCGCTTGGGTGTTGCTTGGCCTGCTACCGCCCTTCGGGGGCTTGCGCTCCCTGTGGCTCTCGCCAGTGCCAGTGCAGGCGGCTTGACAGCAGGGCGCGGACTGGGTCAGGCCTGAGCGGCAAACCCCCTGGCACAAATCGTCCCCCTGGAGCTAGCAGGACCGGCTGAGCCAGCAAGACCGGCTGAGACTTCCGCTCACTCAATGGCCGCGGATAAACCCTGAGCCATTTTGATTTCCGTGCCGTGATTGACCGTCCAGGCGGTTTTATGGGTAACGACTTCGATCAAGCCGGCGGCGGAGGGATGGCCGTTGCCGCTGCGTTTGACCCCGCCGAAGGGCAGATGGACTTCCGCCCCGATGCAGGGAAGATTCACGTACCCCATGCCGTATTCACACTCTTCCCGGAAGTAGCGGATGCGGCGGTAATCTTCCGAGATGACCGCCAGGGACAAGCCGTATTCGACGTCGTTGTGGATGCGGACGGCTTCTTCGTCATCGCGGAAAGGAATGAGGGCGACATGGGGGCCGAAGACTTCCTCCCGCAAGGCCGGGAGATCGCTGCGCCAGGGGGTACGGTAGATGAAGGGGGTCATGTAGCATCCGGGGGTTTGCGCGGGCGAGACGGGGCCGCCGTCGAGGAGGACCTCCACGCCGGGAGTGTTGCGGACCTGCGCGTTGTAGCGTTCGATTTTTTCCAGGGCGGCGCGATGGATGACGGGTCCGGCAAAGTTTTTTTCATCGAGCGGATCGCCGAAGCGCAAGCGGCGGGCAGTGCTGACGAAAGCCTCGGCGTAATGGTCCAGCAGTTTTTCGTGAACGAGGATGCGGCTGGCCGACACGCAGCGCTGCCCCGTCGTCTTGAAAGCGCTGAGAATCCCGGCATTGACCGCCAGATCAAAGCGGGCATCCAGGCAGACGATGACGGCATTTTTGCCGCCCATTTCCGCGGCGACGATCCGGTCCGGCAGCGGCGCGGACAGCTCCTGAATGCGCCGCCCGACCTCGTAGCTGCCTGTGAAGAGGACTACCTGCACGCGCGGGTCTTTGACCAGCAATTCGCCCACCGTGCCATCGCCGTGGACCAGATTGATCGTACCAGGAGGGAAGCCCGCCTCGTGGAACAACTCCACCAGTTTCTGACCGACGGCGGGCGTGTCCTCGCTCGGCTTGAACACCGCTGTGTTTCCTTCGAGCAGGCTGGGACCCAGCATCCACAGCGGCACGGCAAAGGGGAAGTTCCAGGGTGTGATCACCGCGACCACCCCCCAGGGTTTGCGGCGGACGAAGGAATCTTTTTCCGCGATTTCACTGGCGACAACGTCGCCGTAAATGCCCTGCCGGCCGACGCCGAAGACGTACTGGACCATGTGCAGGCCTTCAATCACTTCGGCCCGGCATTCCGTAATGTTTTTGCCGCATTCGCGGGCCATCAGTTCGGCGATGGCCTCCTGGTCCCGCTTGATGAGCTGAGCGAGGCGGTCGAAGCACTCGGCACGGAGGATGCGGCTGGTCCGGCGCCAGGCGGGATAAGCCTGACGGGCCGCGGCCACGGCGGCGGACACCTCCTCCGGCGTGGCTTGCGGAAAGCGGCCCACGACCTGGGCCGTATCTGCCGGTGAGAGACTCTCGAAATCGTCCCGCGGCGGAGACCACTCCCCGGCAATCGACAGCCTCCCGTGAATCGGTGGTAGCAGCATCGCCATGGCTATTTCCTCCCCGACCGGCACCTTTTCACCCGGACAACGCCTGACCCAGCGCCGGTTGTTCCATTCTACCCCACGGCTGCTTTTCCTGAATGGGGCCGCTTGCTCTCGCCGATGCTCGCGAAGTCCGGCCGCCGATGCGGCCTTGCCCCTTGATGAGACAATATCGCGGGAAAAAGAGGGCCGCCGACCTCGTCCTCAAAACAACTTCAGAGAAAGAAGAGGGCCGCAGGCGTCGGGAGGCATACGTATAATGACGGCAAGTGATCCTCCGCCCGCCCAATCGGCGAACCGAGGGGGAAAGCAACAGCGAGCGCAAGCGGCATGGTCGAAGGAAGGCAGCCGGTGGAATTGCGGATTGGGGAGCAGCTCTGGCGTGTGGAGATCGCCGCGGAGCGGTGCGTGCCGTTGCGCCGGGCCATTCCCTCACCGCCGGCCGGTTCCCCTGCGGAACTCATCCGCGCCGCTCTGGAGCAGCCGCGCCGCTTCGTGCCTCTGCGCCAGGCCGTAACTCCGGGGGACCGGATTGCCATCGTGCTGGACCCGGACCTGCCCGCCATTGGGGAATTGCTGGAAGAGGTGATCCGCCATTTACACTCGGCGGGGATCGCCTCGGAAGCGATCACCATCCTGACGCCGCCGCAGGCATCCACTCATTGGCAGACTGACCTGCCGGAATGCTGCCGCTTGGTCCAGCGGGAACAGCATGATCCGGGGGATCGCTCCCGCCTGGCGTACTTGGCGAGCACCGCGGGAGGTCGGCGGCTCTATCTCAACCGCACGCTGATCGATGCCGACTTCGTGATCGTTTTGAGCGGGCGGCGCTACGATCCCCGGACCGGCTACGCGGGGGCCGAGACGGCGATCTTCCCCGATTTAGCCGATGCCGAGACCCGCTCCGCGTTTGCCGGCCGTTTCCGTTCCAGTGCGCCGCGGCCCGAAGCCGACTCCCTGCGGAGTGAAGCCGCGGAAGTCGTCGGTCTGCTCGGCCTGCCCCTGTTTGTGCAGGTGATCGAGGGCGAAGGCGATCAGGTGCAGGAAGTCATCGCGGGCTTGGCCGAAAGCTGCCAGGAAGGCATCGCCCGCCAGGATGCCCGGTGGCGTGCGGCCGTCGCCGAGGAGGCGGATACCGTGGTGGCCACGGTGACAGGTTCCACGGGCCGGCTGCGATTCGCCGATCTGGCCCTGGCGGCGGCCAGCGCAGCGCGGGTCGCCCGCAAAGGCGGACGGATCGCCATCCTCACTCAGGCGGCACCGGACCTCGGAGCGGGAGCCAGCCTCCTGCGGACGCTCGACGATCCCCAACAGGCCCCACGCCAACTGGAACGCCTCCGCCCCGACGATTGGGCGGCCTGCCGACTCTGGGCCCAGGCCGCCTTCCATTGCAGCCTCTTCCTGGCCAGTCAATACCCCGATGCGGTCGTCGAGGAACTCTTCGCCACGCCCTTGCATTCCCCTGTGCAACTCCAGCGCCTCCTGGACGCCGGCGGCCAAGTGCTCTTCCTTCCCGACGCTCATAAACTGATGGTAACGGTTAGCTCGCAGACTTGAGCCTCGGCACTTGAACAGGATGACCCGGCTTATGTCCGAAACTGGCGACCCCGCATACACCGCCGTCTTGTCCCACGCGGCCCTTTTCGATCTCTCGACTGTGGGCAAATTGCTCCTGACTGGTCCCGACGCCCCGCAATTCGTGCACAATCTCTGCACCAATGCCGTCGCGGACTTGCCCTTGGGAGCGGGATGCCCGGCGTACTTGTGCGATCCCCGCGCCAAGGTCCTTTTTCCGCTGTGGATTTATCACCTCCGCTTAGGCGATGGCCGCCATGCCCTGTGGCTGGAAACCGCCCCCCGCTGCGCCCCGGAATTGCTCGCTCATCTCGATCGCTACCTCATCGCCGAGCAGGTCGAGATGCAGGATGTTTCCCACCGCTTTGCCCAATTCCACCTGGCCGGCTCGCAAGCGACGGCGCTTCTCGCCGCCGCCATCGCTGCCGAGGTGCCGCCCTTGCCCCCGTGGGGACACATGGAACGGACCCTCGGCTCCGTCACTGTCCACATCCGCCGCTTCGATCGGCTCGGATTCCCCGGCTACGACATCGTCGTCTTGCAGGAGCACCAGGCGGCCGTCCGGCGCTATCTGGAGACCCTCGGCGCCGCACCCGGCACCTCTTCCGCTTTCGAGACGCTACGGATCGAAGCGGGCTTCCCCCTTTATGGCGTCGATTACGACCGGGAACGCAGCGTGCTGGAACTTCCCCATTTTGATCAGGCGGTCAGTTATGCCAAGGGTTGCTTCCCCGGCCAGGAGCCGATTGTTATGGCGCGGGACCGCACCGGCCATCCTGTGCGCACTTTTGTAGGCGTGAAGGTACTGCAAGGCGGACCGCCGATGCCCGGCACCCGCATGTTTCAGCAGCAGCGGGAAGTGGGAATCCTCACCTCCAGTACCTTTTCCCCCCGTTTGCAAGCCCCTTTGGCCCTAGGCTACGTGCGCTGGGGCGTCCATACGCCCGGCCAAACGGTGGAGATCGAACCAGCGGCGGGCGCACGCCCGGCCCTCGTCCTGGGACCGCCGCCGTTTGACTTCCCCAGCGCCGGCTCTCCCACGCCGTGAGCGCCGCGACCGCTTCCTGGCCCGACTGCCCGCTTGTCCTGGAACCCCGCACTGCTCCAGGCTTATCAGGACTCCGGTTTCGGCTTCGGACTCCCCGCGGCCTCTCCAGCCCTGCCGGATGTTTCCCCCGCACTATCCGCGGCATCCCCCCCTCGCCCCAAGGCATCTTCTGGGTTAGCCGCGGCATCTCCCAGGTTCCCCGAAGCGCGGTCGGGACTCGTTAGCGTGGGATCGGGACCACTCGCGGCAGGCGGCGGTTCGGTCTGGGATAGCTGAGGCGAGAAGTCGAATTCCGGCCGCAGTTCGGGACGTACCAGCGACGGGTCCGGCTGCAACGGATAGCGCACGGGAATGGCCCGCATCCGCCTTTGGGACCAGCTCAGATACCACCGCGTGAGGTTCAACAAGCCAAACACGAAGGCAAACGCCGCTCCCAGGTTCATCCGCAGCGGGTCGTAACGGGCCGCCCAGTCCGGAGCGATCCAATACCGCAAGCTCAGAACCACGCTCGCCGAGAGGAAAAATATCCCAACGAGCAAACGCAGGGCAGAAATCGACACCGCCGCTTTCCTCCCTCCCTGTCCCCCGAGCCGTCGGGATCGCGGATTCCGGCTGTTTTCTGTCATCATAGCTTGCCCGGCGGTTGAACAGAGTCGATAATCGACAGGGCACTCCCTTCCGAAACAGGTCCGCTTTCCCCGCATGATGAGGAGCTGACCCGATGAAGAAGTATCGCGTGGCGGTCATCGGCCGGACGGGCAAAGGCAACTACGGCCACGCCCTCGACACGGCGTGGTTGAAGTGCGATCGCGCGGAGATCGTCGCCGTAGCAGATGAGGATGAGCAGGGGCGGGCTGCGGCGGCTCAACGCCTCCGCGTCCGCAACGCCTATGCGGACTACCGCCAGATGCTGGAGAAAGAGCGGCCGGACATCGTCAGCGTCGCGCCCCGCTGGCCGGATTGCCACCGGGACATGGTCATCGCTTGCGCTCGCTTCGGCGCCCATGTGTTCCTGGAAAAGCCGGTGGCTCAAGACTTGCAACAAGCGGATGAGATGGTCGCCGCCTGCGACCAGCATCACGTCCATGTGGCGGTCGCCCACCAGACCGCTTACAGCCCCAAACTCCAGGTCATCCAGGACCTCATCCGTTCGGGGCAACTGGGAGACATTCTGTACTTACGCAGTCATGGCCGGGAAGATCATCGCGGCGGAGGAGAGGACCTGATGGTTCTGGGCACTCACGCCTGCGACCTGATGCGCCACCTGGCCGGAGAGGCCCGTTGGGCCTTTGCCTACATTCAGCAGAAGGGGCGGAAAGCCCTCCCCGCCGATGTCCGCCAGGGCACCGAACCGGTGGGACCAATCGTCGGAGACCAGATCACCGCCACCTTCGGCTTTTCGGCCCCCACCGTCGGCCAGTTTTACACCCACGTCGCCCAGCATGGCGTCGGCTCCCGCTACTGGATGGAAATCCGCGGCAGCAAAGGCACCATCCACATGGGTTACGGCATCATGCCCTTCGCCTACTTCTGCGACGACCCCAGCGGCATCTTCGGCCACCCCAAGGCCAAGTGGACGCCCATCAGCACCAACGGCATCGGACGGCCCGAAACCTTCCCCACCAAAGACCTGGAAAACGGCAACATCCTGATCATCCAGGACTTGATCGCCGCCATTGAACAGGACCGGCCCCCCAAAGACAGCCTGCGCGACGGCCGTGCTGCCCTGGAAATGATCATGGCCGTCTACGAATCCCACCGCCGCCAACAACTCGTGGAACTCCCCCTGAAAAACCGCAAGCACCCTCTCCAGGACTGGAAGTAATGCCGCGGCAGCGCCAAGGAATCACCCCTAGCCCTGCCGAGGAGTAAACTCCGTTTCTTCCCCAAATGTGAATGGGAAGCTCCCGCGAGAACTGGAGGAAAAAAACCGCCCCCTGCTCTGCCCCTCGGAACCTAGCCTCGGAACCAGGCCGATCCCGGCTTTGCCCGGTCAGGACTCCATCATAGCCACTCACGGCCCAGAATCAGGAGCCAGGCTCAAGCCCTGGGGTCGTGCCGCCCCTCCTTCCGACTGCATCATCTGCCCCTGATCCAGCGATAATGGCAATGATAGGTCAATAATCCTGGACCCATCGCAAGGGTTTCTTCCAGCAGTCAGCGTCCGCGGATGTCGTGATACTCCAACGGGTACTCGTAATCCTTGCGCAAGGGGTGTCCCACCCAGTCCTCCGCGAGCAGAATGCGGCACAAGTTCGGATGCCCCAGGAAGCGGACGCCCAGGAGGTCGTACACTTCACGTTCCTGCCAGTCAGCAGTGGCCCAGACGCGGCATAAGCTAGGCACTTCAGGAAGCCGGCCGGGAACGTTGTCCTTCCAACGCGGCAGCTTCACCTTGAGCGTGAAACGCCGGCCGGGGAAGGAAAAACTGGAAAGATGGTAGACCACCTCGATGTGCGGCTCAAAACCCGCCTTGGCCGCCTTCTTGGCATCTGGCTCCAGATAATCTACCCCAGTGATGTCGTTGAGCATCTCGAACCGCAGCTCCGGATCATCCCGCAAATAGCGGGCCACCGCCTCCAGGTGCTGGCTCTCCACCACAACATACGGGTCGAGCGCATCCAGCTTCTTCTCAATGATGGCCTGTCCAAAAACCGACTCCAGCCGGGAAATGATGTCCGTCGCCGTCATGGTGGGACCTCCGAATTGTTCCCCGGACAATCTCTGGCCAGCTTACAGACGAATCTGGTTCCTGGCAGCCTGGCGTCGAAACCCTCGCCTGCCGCTTGCCTTTCGCATTGTTCCGATGTTTTTCCGATGTAGCGGCGATTCCCGAAATCATGCGGGGGCCGCCCCGGCGTTCGGCCCCAGGGAGGAACCATTACTGCCCGTCGCTCACCGCCTTGCCATTTCCCAACGTATCTTCGGTTGTGGGATGCATCTTGGAGGCCTTCTACATCTCTCCAGCTTTCTACATCCCTACCTTATACATTCCTATCTTTTCCGGGAGGGAACTTTTCTCTGCCGTCGGGCCAGGTTGCTCTTGTGGAAGCCGTAGCGCGGCCGATATGGTCAAGGGAGGAAGACGGCACGAGAGCGCCGGGATTGAGGAGCAATAGCGCTGCGGCTTTTTGCGTGGAGCTGGGAGAAGAAGTCGGCAGGGCCATGCGAATTTCGCCGCTCCGCTGCTTGCTTCGCAGGGAACTCCGCCATGATACCGCATGGGATCCGAATAACAGGTTGCGGGCTGTGTCTGTGGCTGGCCTGCTGGCTCGCGGAGGCCGGCGGGCAAACTTTACCAGGCGGTCCATCACCCCGCCCCGCACCGGGCCAATCTCCCCCCGCCTCTGGCGTGCCGACTGCTCCCCCCGCGGTGGAAGGGAAACTGATCATTTCTCCCGGCGGTCGCGGAGCCAAGGCCGATCCTTCCCTGCCTCCGTCTCTCAATCCCGGCGACTTCATCATCATTCGTCCGCACAAGGGAAATGCCACGCTGAAGACAGCCGGGGCCGACCCAGGGGCAGGAGCACGGCCATCGGGAACCGCCGGGCTTTCCGGCGCGTCCGCTCCGCCGAAGGACAGTGCAGTTCAAACTCCCCCTACCGCCGCTCAAGCCGACAGCGGGCCCGTGGATTACTGGTTTGTGGTGGCCATCGAGGGCCAACGGGCGGGGTATGTTCATTGGTCCGTCCAACGGCAGCAACACAAGGGGAAGGAATTTCTGATCGGCACTCGCTATCTGCGGCTGACGGTCGCGCGCTTCGGCCAGACGGTGACCCAGTGGAGTGAGGAATCCAGCGTGGAAACCCCGGAAGGCCAGGTGCTGGTGACCTCGATGCGGCAAGGACTGGGGAAGGACCAGGCCCTGACACTCAGCGGAACAGTCGAAGGCAAGACATTGAAAGTGCGCGGCACGGGAATGGCTGCCGGTGCCACGGATACCCCCTGGCCGGAAGGCGTCGTCGGAATCGCGGGGGAAGTGCAACAATTCCGCCGCCTCTCCTTGCAGCCCGGCCAATCCCACCGTTACCTGAGTTATCTGCCGGCGGTCAACCGCGTCGTTACCATCACCGTGACTCTCGAAGGGGAAGAAAGCCGCGCCCTTTGGCCCAATACCCCGCCGCGCCGCCTGCTCCGCTATGTCAGCAAGCCGGAACCGCTGGGCAAGGTGCGATTGCCGCTGTCCATCACCTGGGTCGATGCGCAGACGCGAGAACCCCTGCTGGTGGAAACCGACTTCCCCGCTTTTGGCGGGCGCCTGACCTTTCTCCGCACCACCCGCGAAGCGGCGACGGCCCCCGTCACCCAGCCGGTGGAAATTTTCGCCTTCCAGTCCATTCCCCTGAACCGGGCGGTTCCCCACCCGCACGGGCAAGCGGAAATCGTCTATCGGGTCAAGGTGCCGCGCGAGGAAGAACCCGAAACACTGTTTGTGAGCGACAGCCGCCAGCAGGTCCAGAATTACGATCCGGTCACGAAGAGTTTTGAGTTACGCGTTCAAGCGCGGCGCGGCCCGCAGGAGAACCTCCAGGAACCGCCGCCGGGGAAGGAATACCTGGAAAGCAACTTCTTCCTCAATTGGGATAACGCCGACGTCAAGCGCCGAGCCGCTCAGGCCACCGCCGGCCTTCCTGCCCAAGCCGAGGCTTGGACCAAAGCCTGTGCCATCGAGCGTTGGGTCCACCAGAACATGAAGGCGTTCGAGTTGTCCCAGGCCCTGGCGACCGCGGACCATGTCGCCAAAGACTTGACCGGCGACTGCACGGAATACGCCATGCTGGCCGCGGCCATGTGCCGCGCTGTCGGCATTCCGTCCCGCACCGCCATGGGAGTGATCTATGCCACGGATAAAAAGGGACACCCGGTCCTGGCCTACCACATGTGGTTTGAAGTGTACGTGTCCGGGCAATGGGTGCCTCTCGATGCCACGCGAGGCGAAGGCGGGATCGGCCCCGGCCACATCAAAATCACCCACGATAGCTGGCATGAGGAAAAGTCCTTTGCCCCTTTGCTCCCCGTCCTGCGCGTTCTGACCGCACGCCCGGCGGTGGAAATCCTGCGCGTCCGCCCCTGAAGGATGGCCGCTCGGACAAAGCCCCCGCCGTGAAGAGTTCTACACCGGCAAGAGTCCCGCCCCCTTCGGCACGCCCTCCCTGACGCCTGTCGCGCCACGGCTCGAACTTCCCGCCTCCACAGACTCCTTCTGCATGCTAGGATGAATGACGATTCCCTTGTGAAAAATTTGCGGAAAATGCCAACAGAGATAGCAAACGGCTTCTACGAGGTTTATAGTGGTAGGAGTGAACCGATTGTTTGCCAGGACCGCGCAAGGGAGGTTTCCCCCAGCCGTTATCTTTCCAGCAAGAGAGCGGTCCGTGCCGGATAACCAGGGCGTTTCGGTATCCCAACCCTTCCGGCCCGGGCGCGGACACGCCGCCACACGAGAGGCAGGCACAAGCTTGTAAGACGTGCAGAGGGGTTCACGTGATCGAGGGCATACACCCACACAGATGATTTACATGTCAAGGATTCAGGACTGAGCCAGGAGGGATGGATTTGGTCAGGATGGTGGCGGGAAGCTGGACATAGGAGATGGGCCAACCGCGCGAGGACTGTGAGAACACACCATGAGCCGACCAACCGACCGAGGTGTTGATCCTCAAGCAGGGTCAGGAACGATTCGCCGCGACGTGCAGCCGAATTGTTTTTGGGCCAGTGGGGAATTACGGCGGGTTCCGGTATGAGCGCACGCAAGCCGGAGTCCCCGGCCTGGGATGGCAGCGATTCCCCCCCGTTTGTCCCGGAGTCTCCAACGGCGGATGCGATGGAGACCCTGCCTCGGTCTGCCCCATCCTTGGCCCCTATCCGGATGGCGGACGTGGCATCCCCTGACAACGCGGAGGCCTTTCAGGCTGGCGCAGACGGCGGCCACGGCTCCGAGACCGCCTCGCACCCGCTGGGTGACGATTGGCCGGCTTTCACCCCTGACCCCTTACCGCAGGAGTGGGTGCTCCCGCCCGATGTCTATTACGCTTTCAGCCACGCTCGGCCCTGTCCCGATGTCTTCGCCCTGCACATGTCTGATGACGCGCAGCGCCTGGCATGGCTTGGCCGCCTGGCCGTCTGGTGCCCCCAGGAACGCTGGTGGATCATCGTGCCTGACCTCCGCCGTGCTCTGGAGCTGAGCCAGGCTTGGCCGGAGTCCGCCCCTCGACCCCTACTCCTGACCCGCACCTTGCAGGTCCCGGCAGCGGACCATCCGCCCGGCACCCTCACCTTGGGCGAATTACACAACCAAATCACCACCCAAGTGCGCGCTAGGTTGCAGGAGCGGCTCCAACGGCTGCAACACCTGCAAGCGATCACTTTGCAATTGGTTCAATGCGACACCCTTCAGGCCGAACTCGCCGCGACCCTGGACACGCTGGAACATACCCTGCAAGCGGAAGCCGAGGATGAGCATTCCGCCCTGTACCAGACGATCCACGACCAATTGACCTCCCTCCAACAACGGCTCCAGGAGTGCGAGGCGCGGCGGTGCCAGCTTCAGGAGAAGCTCCGCCTGGAGCAATCCCTGGCAACTTCGGATCCCGCTGATCCCAACACACCCCGACCGGAGACAAGCTGGTTCGCGCGGCTGAAAAAGTGGCTGCTAGGCCGCTCCTCTTCCCCCTCCTCCTCTTCCTCCGCCGGCCAGGCCTCCCCTTCTCCCTCTCACCCGCCTCTTGCGACTGCCTCCACCGGCTTCTCATCCTTGCAAGATGAATTGCAGGCCACCGAGAAGGAGCTTGCGGAATTGCGCGCCCTTTGGCAGGCCGAATACCAACAGCTTCTGGAACGGGAACTGTCCCGTCGCCGCCAGGTGATCCAAGACCAGCTCGCCGGTCAACGCGCCGAGCATGAGCGCCTGCACGCCCAGCGCGAAGACCTGATCCAGCACCTGTCCCTGGTTCCGGCGGAGGGAGCTGTGCTGGAACAGGAATTGGCCCACGTCCAGCGGCAGTTGCGGGAGGTGGAGTCACTCGCTGCGGAACAGCTTCAGCGCCAGCTTCGACATGAGGTGCGGACCTTCCTGCTCCCCGCCCACGACGAGCCAGAAGAACTGGAACAGCTCCGCCGCCTGGTGGGAAGTGTGGATCGGTTCATCTACGAAACTTGCGAGCAGATCCCGGACGGTGTGATGAGATGGGCGCTGCGCCTGCCGGGCCGCCATTTGTTGCTCGGGAACCTCCTCTCGACACCCTCCTGCCCGTGGGAGGGAAACGGTGCGGTTGCGGCAACCGGCTGCCCCGCGGAAGCCACCCCCTGGCTTAGCTTGCTGGTATCCCGACTGGATCAGCGCCCATGGGTAGTGGAAGGAGGGTTCCTCATAGCCCGTCTCCGCTGCCTTCCGCCGGAGCAACGCCTCCATTTGCGCCAGGAACCGCTCGCGGACCATCCCGAAGTCCTGCTCCGCTTCCGGGACATTTCCGAGCAGGAAACCGAACTGGTCGAGATGGTCTTTCCCCAATCCTGGGGTTTTGCGGCCCGCGCCTTTGTCGCCCAGCAATTGGAGCATTATCGGCCAGCACCGTGCGGTCCGGCGCAGTGGCATTCCAGTCCTTCGGGCGACATCCGGGTCTGCTGGCCGGCCGTGGAGCAATCGGCCGCTGCCACCCCCAGCGAGACCATCGATTGGGGCAACGGCGTGGAGGAATGGTGCCTTTTCGACGGGCAGGCCTTTTACACCGCCGCCTTGACTTTCCGGGCGGAGTGGGGCTGGGATCGCGCCGCCGCCGAAGCCTGGCTCCAGGAACTGCTGCCGCTTGCGACCCGGCAACGCTTGGCCGTCGTGACCTCCCGCCAGCCCCTGCCGCCGATCTCGGCTGCCGCCCAGGACTCCTCTTGCTCCCTCCACTCGGCTGTCGATCCCGCCCCAGAATCGCCCCGAAAAACCGGCGGCTAGAACCCCGTATCTCCCAAATCCCAAAGGAAACCCGCAACCCTGCCTCCTGAACCACGACGGATGACGCCGGTGGCAGACTGACTGGGACGGGAACAGCGCAGCGAGACCAACTGACGCAACCGACGGGGACTCAACAGTGGGAGAAACGGCACTGTCGGGAAGAGGAATACCCCCGCGGCCTGCTTGTCTGAGGTGTTCGCCGTGTGTAGCGTGATGGAGACTCGGTTCGGAACCACGATCAGCTTGTGCGGAGGGAGGCCATGTCCGAGGTGATGAACTTTTGCATTGTCGGATGCGGCATGATTGCTCGCTTTCATACCCGTGCGTTGCAGGAGATTCCGCAGACCCGCATCAGCGCCCTGGTGAGCCGCCAGCGGAGCAATGCGGAGCGGTTGATCGCCGAGACGGGGATTCCCCCCTGCCCGATTTACAGCCAGTTGGAGGAAGCCATCGCGCGGGAGCCGATCGATGCGGTCATCGTCACCACGGCCAGCGGCGCCCATTTGGAACCGGCGGTGTGTGCCGCTCAAGCCCGCAAGCACGTGGTGGTGGAAAAGCCGCTGGAAATCACTCCCGAACGCTGCCAGCAGATCATCGACGCCTGCGATCAGGCGGGGGTGCAACTGTGCACCATCTTCCCTTCCCGTTTCGGGGATGCCAATCGGGCACTCAAGCAGGCGGTGGAGCAGCAGAGATTTGGCCGCCTGACTTTGGCGGAGACCACCTGCAAATGGTGGCGTTCGCAGCAGTACTACGACGAAGGAGGCTGGAAAGGCACCCGCCGCTGGGATGGCGGCGGCGCTCTCATGAACCAAGCTATTCACAATGTGGACCTGCTGCTGTGGCTGATGGGGCCGGTGGCAAGCGTCTGCGGCTTCACGGCGACCTTGGCCCATGAGCGGATCGAAGTGGAAGACACGGCGGTGGCCATCCTCCGCTTCCGCAACGGCGCTTTGGGGGTCATCCAGGCCACGACCAGCGTCCATCCGGGCTACCCGAAGACGATCGCCATCCACGGCGACCGAGGCTCCGCCGTCATCGAACAGGATGATGTGTTGCGCTGGGATTTCACCCCGGAGACGGAGGAAGACCGGCAGATCAAGGCCCGCTTTGCGGTCAAAGTCGGCGCCAGCGGCGGAGCCGCCGATCCGAAGGCCATCAGCCACGAAGGGCACCGGCGGCAGTTGGCGGACTTCATCGAAGCCGTCCGCAAGGGGCAGCGGCCTTTGGTGGACGGGCGCGAAGGGAAACGCTCCGTCGAGTTGATCTGTGCCATCTACGAAAGCCAGGCCAGCGGGCGGATCATCCACTTCCCGTCCTGAACTCAAGCGCCAGACCTGCTGGTCATCGCTCGCTCTGCGGGGTGGGACCGCTCGGCGGCCGCTTCCTGCTCCGCATGTCTTGCTCCGCAGGTGCAGCGGTTCTGCCCCTGCCCTCCCGATCATTTCTCCGCCTCCGCCCATTGACTTTGGCGCACCCCTCCTCCGCAGGGAGAATCTGACCGAGCCGGTCCCCTGCGCAGGAGCACGCTGGCCCAGCCCGTGCCTTCCTCCGCCGAAACGATAGCGCCGGGGAACTGTTCCGGTTCTGCGCGGTCCGCCAGGCGCGATTCCAGGGGGCGCAGCCGCGCCCTCTTGCTTTTTCTCCGAGGGGAAGCCACAATACCCTCAGAGACCACCACGACCGAACGATGCTCCGGCCTGTGCGCCGCCGCGTCGGGATGTCGGGAGGCTTCCGCGGCTCGGAGGAATCGGCTTCCCCCCAGCCCTGGAGGCTTCCAGACGCCGAGGCGTGGCGGGTCAACAGGCCGGTTGTTGTTTCCATACCGCGAACGAGTTGGAGTATCGTTCTCCGAAAGGCCGCCGAGTCGAGAAAAAGGGTCATTCCCCATGGCAACGACCAACAAACGCCGGGACACAGGGCGGGAAATTTTGGAACTCGTGGAGAAACTTCACGACGAGCGCAAGGTGCCCCGCGAGACCATTCTCAACGCCATCAGCCACGCCATTCAAGTGGCCGCCGAACGCCACTTCGGCGTGGAAGAGGGCGTCCTGGTTCAAATCGATCCCGCCACGGGTCAACTGATCGCGCGCTTAGGCGACCAGGAGATCGACCCCGAAACCCTGGGCCGGATCGCTGCCCAATCGGCCAAGCAGATGATCATCCAGAAAATCCGGGAGGCGGAATCCGACACCATCTACCAGGAATTCTCCATGAAAAAGGGGGAACTGGTGGTCGGCCAAATCGCCCGGATCGACGACGGGACCGCGATTGTCAACCTGGGCAAGCAGGAAGCGATCCTCCCCCGCAGCGAGCAGATTCCCGGCGAGACCCACCACGTGGGGGAACGGATCAAAGCGGTCATCCTGGAAGTCCGCAAGCAAGGCCAGCGGGTCAAAATCGTCCTGTCGCGCACCCATCCGGACTTCGTCCGCGCCCTGTTCACCGAAGAAATCCCGGAGATTGAGGAACGGATCATCGACATCAAGGCAATTGCCCGCGAGGCAGGATACCGCACCAAAGTGGCCGTGGTCAGCATCGACCAGAAAGTGGACTGCGTCGGGGCGTGTGTTGGAGTTCGCGGCAGCCGGATCAAGAACATCACCGATGAACTCAACGGCGAGCGGATCGACATCGTCCGCTGGAATGAATCGCTGCAAATCCTCATCCCCAACGCACTGCAACCGGCGCAAATTTCGGAGGTGTTCACCTACCCCCGCTTGGGCCGGGCCATTGTCCTGGTCACCGATGACCAACTTTCCCTGGCCATCGGGCGCCGCGGCCAGAACGTCCGCCTGGCTTCCAAACTCGTCGGCTGGGACATCGAAATCCTGACCCATGATGAACTGGCCGAGACCCTCGAACGAGCCGAACGCTGGTTCGGCCAACTCCCCCACGCCAGCCCCGAACTGACCACCGCTTTGATCGAGGAAGGCTTCCTCTCGTACAACGACATCAGCTTGATCGATGCCCAGGAGCTAGCCGAGTTTACCGGCCTGACGCTCGAACAAGCGGAAGACGTCGTCCTGTATGCGGAAGAGTACGCCGAGGAAATGGAGCGTAGCGTCGATGAGGAACGGCGGGCCGCCACAGAAGCCGCCGAACAACAGGCCTATGCCTCGGCAGGGGCGGAGGAGACGGTGTCGGTCGAGTCCGCCGGCGGAGAAAGCCAACTCCCAGCTCCAGCGAGCGCATCGCTGGAAGTGTCGCTTGACGGACAGCAATCCGCCCCTGCGACGGTCTCTGCCGATACCGCTGACGACTCCGTGACATCTGAGGAAACACCATCCTACGCCGAAGAGACGCCTGCACTCCCCGGAGAGGAGGCCGGGCAGGAGGGGGAATACGCGGTTGGGGAAACGGCAACCCCGCCGAGTGTGGCCGAAGCCGATGAGCAGACCTTCGCGGAAGCGGCAGATTCCCTCCTCTCGGCGGCAGATTCCGCCCGGACCCAGGCTAGCGATGCGGAAATCGGAGAACCCTCTCCGGGTTCAGATGGCGACAGCGGGGGTGAAACCGGGCCGCCGGTTTCCTCTGAGTTCCACCTCCCCGAACCCGTTACTTCCCGGAAGGAGGCGGAAGCCCCACCGGCATCCTGAGCCTTCCCGGCTTCCTAAAAGAGGGCGGCGGGGTAAAAACGGAGCCGCCCCGTCCAAACCGGCCTTTTCAAGGATGCACGGTCGATTACAATACTACACACTTACCAAGCTGTCATGTGTGAGGCGACGCACCCGTGTCCACCCGGACACAGGGAACTGGTACAATAGGGAAAAGGGGTCGTCCGGTTCTCGATCCCGAAGGAGATGCGCTTGTCCAACCCGCCAACGAAAGAGAAAGACACCAAAGGCGCCAAAGAAGCCAAAGAAAAGACGACGAAGATTCGGGTCTTCACTCTCGCCAAGGAGTTGGGCGTGGAGTCGAAGACGTTGCTAGATTTTTGCCAAGAGCTAGGCTTTACGAGCATCACGAACCAACTGAGCGGTTTGGAACCCCAGCAGGCGGAAGCCCTCCGTGAACGGGTCAAAAAGGGTCCGAAGCGTCCGTCCAGCGCGATCCCCGCACCTGCACCCGCTCCGAAACCGGCCATTCCCCCGACGGTCCCGCCGGTCAGCGGCAAAGTCGCCACACTACCGCGAGCGAAACCGGCTCCGAAATCGCCTCCCCCTTCCGCACCGGCGGCGCAGTCAGCCCCTCCAGCGGCTCCCTCCGGGCCGAGTGCACCCACCGCCTCAGTTCCTCCTGCAACCTCCCCAGCTCCCCCTTCGGCTTCCCCGCCCGGAAGCACGATGGCCCCGCTTGCAACTCCAGGAGCAGCGGCGACGGCACCGGCTGCGGTAGGACAAGCCCCGGCATCTGCGGCGGCACCCCCGCGGACGGCACCGGCCGTTTCACCGGCAGCCGCTGGAGGAGGCGCCGCCGCCTCCGCTCCTCCGCTCTCCGCCTCTTCGGATACCAAGGTTTCCGCTCCGACAGCTCCTGCTGCTGATGGCAGTGTCGGCCCCCCTTCGGGACCCTCGGCCCCCATTAGCTCCAGTCCCGCCGCAAGCTCAACTCCACCGGCTGCTGGTGGGGGTGCGGTGGGAAGTCCGCCCTCGGCAGCGGCAGCTACACCACCTCCGCCAGCCACGGGGCAGATTCCGGCGAGCGCGATTCCGCCCCTCCCTGGACCAGGCGGCGGTATTCGCAACTTGAATGTACCGATCGGTGGGCGGCCGCCGACCCTTCACCCGCCCCGGCCGTCCGCGACACGACCCGACGCGGGAGCGACTCCCAGCGGTCCGGCAGCGCGTGGGCCAGCCGGGGCGCCGCGCGCCACCACCTCGGCTCCGCCGCCCGTGTCCCCGCCCGCGTCCGCCGTGCCGCCGAGCAGTCCGAAATCAGCCCCGCCGGGAGTTCCGCCCGCTTCGCCTCCTCCCGCCGCGGAGTCAGGAACAGCTCCCGCCAGTCGGCGGGCGGAAGTGCTCAACCGTCCCCCGCAACCGCCGCCGCCGAAAATCATCGCTCCCCAGCGTACTCCTGGTGCCGCGCCGCCGCCTGGTAAAGGGAGTGGCCCCGGACCATCCCGTCCTCCGGCGCCCCCCAAGCCGAGTCCCGGCCAGCCGATGAAGCTGACGGAGGAGATGATCCGCCGTCTGCGGGAGGCCAGCGCGCGCGGCCAGCGAGTCAATCTACAAGAGCTAGCCCGCCAGCAACCCGCCGCACCGCCGACGCGCCCCGAGCCAGGCCGGCTTCCCTCCCGACCCAGCGGCCGCGGACCCGCTCTGCTCGATGAGGACGAAGAAGAACGCAGCCGCAAAAAGGCGGGTGGCTTGATCGGACGCGAGGCCCGCCAGAAGGGCCGCGGAGATCGCAGCCGCGACATCGACGAGCATGCCATCATCGTCGGGCCTGGCGGCAAGGTGGACATCATCGAGGAACAGTGGGGCTCGCGCCGCGGTCCCCGCGCCGCCCGCCTCCTCAAAGCCCGCCGCGAACAAGAACAACGCAAAATCGAAGGACCTGTCGAAGTCACCCTGCCGCTGACCGTCCGCAGCTTCTCCGAAGCCATCGGGATGAAGCTCAACGAAGTGATCCAGCGCCTGCTCAAAGAAACGGGACGGCTTTACGCCGCCAATGCCGTCGTGGATTTCGATACGGCGGCTCTCATCGCCCTGGAAAAGAACATCGAACTCATCGCCAAGCAGCCCGAAACCAAGGAAGACCAGCTTCTCCGCCGCTACCGGGAGATGCTGGAGAACGTCGATCCGGCACGCCTCAAGCCTCGCCCGCCGATCGTCACCATCATGGGGCATGTGGACCACGGCAAAACCACCCTTTTGGACAAGATCCGCCAGATGTTCGGCCTGCAATCCGACGTGGCGGCGAGCGAAGCCGGCGGCATCACCCAAGTGCTGCGCGCCTGGTCCGTCAAACGCGAAGTCGTGATCGAAAAAGATGGCCAGGAGGTCAAAGAGGAGCGTTACATCACCTTCCTGGATACGCCAGGCCACGAGGCCTTCACCAAGATGCGTGCTCGCGGCGCCAATGTCACCGACATCGCCGTGATTGTCGTCGCCGCCACCGATGGCGTCATGCCGCAAACCCAGGAAGCCATTAGCCACGCCCGAGCCGCCAACGTCAAAATCATCGTGGCGATCAATAAGATCGACCTGCCCAATGCCAACGTGGAACGCACGCGGCGGCAACTCTATCAGGAAGGGCTGGTGCCGGACAATATGGGCGGCGATGTCATCTTTGTCGAAACCAGCGCCGTCACGGGCCAGGGCATCAGCGACCTGCTCGATGCGATCATCCTCGTGGCCGAGGTTGAAGAGTGGAAGGCCGACCCCGACCGGCCCGCCGCCGGCACCTGCCTGGAAGCCTACATGAGCGCCGATGAAGGCGTCCTGGCCACGCTCTTGATCCAGCAGGGGACCTTGCACCGCGGAGACATCGTTCTCTGTGGCAGCGCCTACGGCCGGGTCCGTGCCATGTACAACGACTTGGGCCAGCCGATCCAGCAAGCCGGCCCCAGCATGCCGGTCCGCATCACCGGCCTCAACCGCGTGCCCAATGCCGATGACCCCTTCTACGTCACCGAAGACCTCGCCGAAGCCCGCGAAATCGCCGAAGCCCGCGAACAGAAGGAACGCGAAGCCTCGTTGACTCGCTTCGTCGCCCCCAAAGACCTCAGCGAACTGACCGCCGCCCAAAGCAAGGCCCAGGTCACCGAACTGAAAGTCATCGTCAAGGCCGACGCCCGCGGCTCCATCGAAGCCATCCGCAAGGAACTGGAGAAACTGGTCCACGAGGAGGCCCGCGTGCGCATCCTGCATGCGGCCGTCGGCGCCATCACCGAAACCGATGTGCAACTGGCCCTGACCAGCCCCCACGATACCCTGGTGCTGGGCTTCAATGTCACCGCCGACGATGCCGCCCTCAAACTCGCCGAAGAACGCGGCATTGCCCTGCGCGAATACGACATCATCTACAAACTCACCGAGGATGTCAAAGCCGCTCTAGAAGGCCGCCTCAAACCTGTGGAAGAAATTGTCCACCTGGGTCGAGCCGTGGTCCGGCAAGTGTTCAAACTGGGCAAAGTCGGCACGGTGGCCGGCTGCTACGTCACCAGCGGCGTGATCGAACGCAATGCCCGCGTCCGCGTGATCCGCAATGGCGTCGTGGTCTATCCCCCCAGCGACAAAGTCGCCACCCTCGAAAGCCTCAAACGCTTCAAAGACGATGTGCGCGAAGTCCGCGAAGGGTTCGAATGCGGCTTGAAAATCAGCGGCTACGACGACGTCAAAGTGGATGATGTCATCGAAGCCTACAAAGTGGAGGTCCGCCAACGCAGTCTCTAAACGGCACGAGCACCGCGGCAGGGCCTCTTCCCTCGGTTTGCCACGGCTATGGTTATCGGTTCGCTCAAGGCGCGGTTGCTGGTCCGGGAATCTCGCACTCTCAAGGACAAGCGGCGAGTGGTGCGCAGCATCCTCGATCGCCTGCGGGACGGCTTCAATGTCTCCGCTGCCGAGGTGGACACCCACGACGATGTCAAAGTCGCCACCCTGGCCTTCGCCACCGTGGGCTTCGACATGGCCGCAGTGCAACATGTTCTGCAACAAATTTCCGAAGCCCTCCGCCGCCATCCCGTCGCAGAGTACCTCGGCGGGGAAAGCCGCGTCGGCTCGGAGATCGTCTGACCTCCCGCGGAGGACCGCACCCATGAAAACCTTCCGCCTCGCTCGCGTCGCTGAAGTCATCCGAGAAGCCGCTGCCAAAGCCATTCTCTTTGAACTCAAAGACCCACGGGTCAAAAATGTCACCGTCACGCGTGTGGAAGTCTCCGCCGACCTCCAGCACGCCAAAATCTACGTCTCCGTCATGGGCAGCGAAAAGGAACAGAAACTGACCATGCATGGCCTCAAAAGTGCCACCGGCTTCATCCAAAGCCGCGTCGCCCAACAACTCACCACCCGCTACGTTCCACGGATCAACTTCATCCTCGACCAAGGAGTCAAACGCAGCATTGCCGTCTCCCAGTTGCTCCAAGCCGAACGTCAACGGCGCCAAGAGGGGGAACCGCCCGCCCCCGACGATGAGGAAGCTGTCACCCCCACGGACCTCGAAGCCCGCGAGGAGCTAGACGAACAGGAGGCCGAACGCGATCCCACCGATCGGCGGCCTCCCTCCCCGGCGCCATGATGTATGCTGCCCCCCATCCCGGACCCCGGTGCTGGCGGATGGCTGGCACCCCTTCCGGAAAGTCGGCGGCAAACAAACGGTGCAACAGCGGCAAGACCAGCGGTGCAACAGCGGCAAACTCACGGTGTCAACCCGGACGAACCGGCCCAAGCCAGCAAGGAACCAAACAAGCGGGCCATCGCCTGCGGAATCTCGGACCCTCCACCCCCAGAAGCAGGGATCCTAATAACGACCCCCAGGAAGCACGGATCAGAACCCAGAGGAAGGGAGAAAGTGCACCATGCCGGTGATTACGAACAAGCAGCAGATGCTCCAGCATGTCCAAAACGTACTGCGCAAGAAGTTTGCCACTGCCGTGGAGAAATGCCCCTCAGGCCGGCCCTTGCTCGAAGAGCTGATTTATGCCATCTGCCGAGAAAACACGACGCCCGCGGAAGCGTCCGCCGCTTACGAGCGGCTGGTCAAAGCGTTTATCGACTGGAACGAGGTCCGCGTCAGTACGGTGTCGGAAGTGACGGAAGTCCTCCATCCCCTGCCGGCGGCGGGAATCCGAGCACGGCGGATCATCGGCCTGTTGCAGAAAGTCTTTGAGGAGCGCTACAGCTTCTCCCTGGAAGACCTGGAGAAAAAGGGGCTGAAACAGGCCGCCAAGCAACTCTCCCGTTACAAAAATGACGTGACGGACTATACCGTGGCCTGGGCGATTCAACGCTTCCTCAACGGCCACGCCATCCCGCTGGACGATGCCACGCTGCGCGTTCTTCAGCGGCTGGGCATCCTCGAAGAGGAGATCGACCCCGAACAAATGGAATCGCTCCGCGGCACCGTCGAACACGTGGTGACCAAGGCGCGCGGGCCGGAGTTCACCGACCTGATCAGCCTGCTGGCCCACGAGTGGTGCGTAGAAAATCATCCGCAATGCAGCCACTGCCCCCTCCGCGGCGATTGCCCCACAGGCGTGCAAAACACCACGGGGCGAAAGCCGGATTCCCGCGCGCGCAAAAGCCGGAGTTAGGCCGCTTTCGCCTTTCCTCTGCCGCCGCTCCGGGAGATCGGCGCTCCCTGAGAACCGCCTCCTCAAGGATCGGCGTCAAACGGCCCTCTAAGGAATCGGCGTCCATTCCCGGCCTTCGGCCCGCAAAAGGGCCTCAGCCCCCGTCGGACCTTGCGAGCCGATGGGATACTCTTCGGGCGGCGGCGCTTCGGGGTCTTCCGCGGCGGCAATGATCGGGTCCAGGATTTCCCACGCCCGTTCGATCTCATCCGCCCGCATGAACAGGGCCGCATCCCCTTGCAACGCATCGAGCAGCAATCGCTCGTAGGCCTCCGGAATGGTGCGATCGGCATAGGCTTGGCGATAGTCGAAGGCCAAGTCCCGCGGTTGCAATCGCACCCCTTCCACATCCGGCACTTTGGTTTGAAAATTGAGGCGAATCCCCTCGTTCGGTTGAATCACCAGGGTAATCCGATTGCACTGGAGTTTTTCCCCCGGCGGCAGCGAAAACATCAGGTGCGAGGGGCAACGGAATTGAATGACCACTTCGCTGTAACGGCTCTTGAGGCCTTTGCCAGAGCGCAGATAAAAGGGCACCCCGCGCCAGCGCCGGTTCTCGATCTCCAACCGGAGCGCGGCGTAGGTGGGCGTTCGGCTGTCAGGACGGACACCGTGTTCACAGCGATACCCCCGGTACTGGCCCAAAGCGACGGCTTGGGAAAGCCTCGCCTCGCTCCAGGGAGCAATCGCTTCGAGGACCTTCATCTTCTCGTTGCGCAAGTTCTCGGCGGTAAAGCGGGTCGGATCTTCAATGGCGACCATCGTCAGGATTTGCAGCATGTGATTTTGCATCATGTCCCGGAGAACACCGGCTTTGTCGTAATAGGCGCCCCGGCGGCCTACCGTCCCCCGTTCCGCCACGGTGATCTGCACGTGATCAATGTACTGGTAATTCCACAGCGGCTCAAAGAGGGTGTTGGCAAAGCGAAAGACGAGGATGTTTTGCACCGTGTCCTTGCCGAGATAATGGTCGATGCGGTAGATCTGCTCTTCCCGCCAGTAGCGATGCAAGGCGGCATTGAGGGCCGCGGCACTGGCACGATCCTGGCCGAAGGGTTTCTCGATCACCAGTCGCCGGAAACCGCCGTTTTCGTGATGGAAGCCCGCCTCCCCCAAGCGGAGGCTCAGCGGGGCGTACAATTCGGGCGCCACCGCTAGATAATACAAGCGCTGGCCGCCGGAGTCCTCCTGTTGGCTCAACCATTGGGCCAGAGCCTGAATTCCCGCCGCTTGGGTCACGTCGGCCGCCAGATAGTGCAGGCGTTGCGCAAAACTGGTCCAACGCAGAGGGTCAAAGGCTTCGCCGCCGTTTTCATCGCGCAGGCGATCCGCCAGATATTCCCGGAAGCTGTCGTCCGTGTAGGCTGTACGTGAGACCCCCAACACGCGCAACTGTTCCGGCAAGCGCCCGCGGAGATCGAGCTGATACAGTGCCGGAATCAGTTTGCGTGCCGTGAGGTCTCCCGAGGCGCCAAAAATGACCAGGGTCAAGGGTGTTGCCATTTCGCGTTTTTCTCCCACATTGTTCCGTGACACTCCCATGTTATGAAAGCCATGAGGAGCTGACCGGCGGGGTCAGCCGGCCTTGGGAGCATTCCGAAGGTACCACTGAACCGACTGATCTGTAACCATGCGTATCGGCATCCTGGGCGGCGGACAATTGGGGCGCATGCTGGCATTGGCCGCGTATCCTTTGGGATTTCGCTGTTGCGTCCTCGATCCGGCTGCCGATCCCTGTGCCGCTCAAGTCTGTCCTCACATCCGCGGTGAATACGACGACTACCAGAAACTCTACGAACTGGCCCAATGGGCTGACGTGATCACCTACGAATTCGAGAATGTCCCGGTCGCCACGGCGGAATGGCTCTCCGAGCGTAAACCGGTTTATCCTCCGCCACGCGCCTTAGCCGTGGGACAGGAACGCCTTGCCGAGAAGGAGTTTTTCACCCGCTTGGGGATTCCCACACCCCAGTATTGTGCTGTGGAAACGGAGGCGGATTTCTACGCCGCCCTGCGTCAAGTGGGCCTTCCCGCGGTCCTGAAAACCCGCATGTACGGCTACGATGGCAAAGGGCAAGTCGTGTTGCAAAGTGCCGAAGATTGCCCGCGTGCCTGGCTCCGCCTCGGCGGCCGGCCTCTCCTCCTTGAAGAGTACATCCCCTTCGAGCGTGAGCTGTCCCTCCTCGCCGTCCGCAGCCGGGAGGGCCAAATCCAGTGCTGGCCCCTGGTGGAAAATCAACACCTCGACGGCATCTTGCACCGCTCCCTGGCCCCGGCGGGCGGGTCCGAGGAATTGTTCGAACGGGCCGCAGATTATGCCTGCCGTATCCTCGAAGAACTTGATTACGTCGGCGTGCTCGCCATCGAATGGTTCCAGGATGGACCGCGCCTGCTGGCGAATGAGATGGCCCCGCGCGTGCACAACTCCGGCCACTGGACCATCGAAGGCGCTCGAACCAGCCAATTCGAAAACCACATTCGCGCCATCACCGGCTTGCCCCTCGGTCCCTGCGGCATGTTGACAAACCACGCTGTAATGTACAATTTTATCGGATCAGTTCCGGCCTTGGACGCAATCCTCCAAACGCCGGAAGCGTCCGTCCACGTCTACGGCAAAAGCGCCCGCCCAGGCCGAAAGGTCGGACACGTCACTTTGATCACCCTTGATCCTGAAGAATTGGCCGAGAAACTGCCGCAGTGGGATCAGCTCTTTGCCCGCCGCCCTTATCGGGAAAACCCGGAGGGCGGGCCTTCAGAGAGCTAAAAGCCGTCATCACAATCTCAGCGTCGCGGAATGTCCCGGAGTGGAAGGCGGAGGCTTTTGGGACCGCAGCTCGCCCATGTTCTAACCGGCACGTTTTTCGAGGACATGCAGCCGCCCGACCGCTAATGCGAGCAGGAGGAGGGCAAACGCCAACACAGCGAGGATGCACGGGAGCACCGCCAGGAAGGAGGCCCCCTGCCAGGTGACCGCCGAGAAGCCCTGCATCGCCCATGCTGTCGGCAGAGCCAGCGCCAGCTCGCGTACCCATTCCGGCAAAAGGAAGGCTGGCAGCCATAGTCCGCCGAGCATCGAAACACCGAGGATCACCACAATGCTGATGTTGCGGGCGTGCGCTTCGGCGTTTCCCCAGGCCGCGACCAGTAATCCGACCGCGGCGGCCAGAAGGCACACCGCCAGACTCAAGAGTACAAATCCTCCCAATGAACCTTCAATCGCCACTCCGAAGGCGAGCCAGCCGAACGTGAAGGTGGCGAGCACCTGCAAGCAGCCCACCCCCGCCGTGGTCAGCGCTTTGGCCGCCAGCAGCGTCCTGAGCGGAGCAGCCATCGCCCGCATCCGCCGCCAAGTCTCGCTTCTCCGTTCCCGCAAAAAGAGCAGGCCGCTCTCCATACCCCAAAACAGCAAATACTGGAGAGTCATCCCGCAGAAACTATGCGTGTAGGTGTTGAAACGACGGCCGGGATGGCGCGAGACAGGGACGGGCACCACCTGGAAAGGCATACTCCAGGATTGCCAATCGGCGGGCAGCCAACGGCTCAGGTGGTGAGCACAGAGCTGTTTCATGACGATCTCGGCCACGATGCCGCTGGCCCATTCCACCTCCGCATGCCGCGAGGCGTCATGGAGCAGCACGATCTGCGGCAGGAGGCCTCCCTTCGAGGCCTCCTGAAGAGTGCCGAGGCGTGCCGCAGTCTGGGCAAATCCTTCGGGAATGACGATCGCCACGGGAACTCGCTGGTGCCGCAGGGCCGACTCCGCTGCCGCGCGATCCACTGGCTGCGCCTGCAAGCGGGGGGAAGCCAGCAACTCGCGCACCAGGGCCTCTGTAAACGGCCCCGAGTCTTCGACAACCAGACACACCGGCAGGCGGGGTCCAGATGCCGAGCCAGATGCAGGACGCTCAAATATATAGCCAAAAGCTGATGCTAAAATTATCGGAACCAAAAAACTGAAGAGAAATGCTCGCCGATCTGACCAAAATAGCAGCCAGTCTTTAACCATCAAGGCGAACAGGATTTGCCAATTGCCGATCCTCATGCTAGCCTCGCGGCCGAGCTGGCCACTGTGCGGTAACTTTCAAAGGCCACCCCTTCCCGGAGCAGTTCGGCCAGAGCGTAGCCCAACGATTCTGCCGTTTCGGCACGCAAGCGGAGCCGGCGGCCGATCAATTCCAACTCGACGCCATGGGGCAGGCGTTGGCGGACCAGACGCAGGAGGAAGCGGGGCGGAGGGTGCCGAAGTTGTCCGTACAGCAGTAGCGGTGGGGAAATCGAAGGCTGGCGGGACGGATCCCTGGCCGATTCCCCCAGGCGCCCCTTGTGAAGCTGAGCCACACGATCCGCGACGGCGGCCACTTCGTCCCCCTGATGGGTCGCCAGGACCACGGCGCATCCCTCATCTCGCAAGCGGCTGATGTCGGCTAGCAGGCGTTCCCGGCTTTCCGCATCCAGACCCGACGTTGGCTCATCCAGTAAGAGGACGGAAGGGTTGTGTACCAAAGCCGCTGCGATGTTGACCCGCTGCTTCCAGCCGCCGGAGAGCGTCCCCACGCGTTGGCGGCGCCGACTCCCCAAACCCAATTGGCCCATCACACGTTGCAGATTCTGGTGCAAGCGGTTGCCACCCAATCCCTGCAAGCGCCCAAAAAAACGCAGGTTTTCCTCAACGGTCAGCTCGTCGTACAACCCGCACTGCTGCGGCGACCAGCCTACCTGGCGGGCATAGGCAACCGGGTCCGCCTTCCGCTCCAGACCGCGGACTAGCACCCGCCCGGCGTCCGCTTCACGCACTCCCGCAGCAACACTCAATAATGTGCTCTTGCCCGAACCGTTCGGACCTGTCAACGCCACAAGTTCCCCGCTGTGAACCGCTAAACTGACTCCATCCACCACCCGGCAGGAGCCGTAACGTATGCTGACCTCCTCCCACACCAGCACCGCGCCATCCGGCCCCCGCATATCCGGCCCCCGCATGGCAGCCACTCCCCCGGCCCACATTAGTCCTTATCTGGAGGTAGCGTCTATAACCACAACCTCCCCCGTTGGGAAGTCCAATCCCACGCCGAGCAGCCAGGTACACCGTGCAGGTACACCGTGAATCGGAGAGAGAATAGCCCGGAGAGAATCCCTTGCATCCCCATCCAATAAAATGGAGGGTAACTGAGCGGGATTCGCAGGAAGAAGAGAGCGGAGACGAGGCGGAAAGTGGCGAATCCCCGCGGGGGCGAAGGCAAACGGACTGCCTGTTCAAGACCTGGGAGTGGCCCGCTTCCAGCGCGGCGTGCGCCGGAGATCACGCATGAGCCAATGGTGGAAGTCCTGGAGCCGCGGGATCGCAGCCGTTGCTAAAGCGCGCGAAGTGGTCCGGCAAATCTTGCAGGGGGAAGGCACGCGCCCGGCGGAATGGGAAGCTCGGCTCTCCACCTGGCGGGATCGGCTTCCGGTGCCCGTCTTCTGGCTCGTGGGGAAAACGCAGTCCGGCAAGACGTCAATCATTCGTTACCTGACAGGTGCGAGCGATGCGATCATCGGAGCAGGCTTTCGCCCCACGACTCGCTCCACCCACCGTTATGATTTCCCAACCGTTGAGGCCCCCCTCCTGGCATTTCTGGATACGCGCGGCCTGGATGAACCGGGATACGATCCCCGCCCAGACATCGCAGCCTGCTCGGCCCAAGCCCACTGCGTGATTGCGACAGTCAAAGTCACGGACCCCGCGCAAGCCACCCTCCGTGGCCTGCTGGAATCTCTCCGCAGGGAAAGGCCGGACCGTCCCATTGTGCTTTGCTTGACCTGCCTGCATGAAGCGGACATCACCACGCCGTTGCCGCAACCCTATCCGTTTCGCCCGGTGGCAGCCTCGGAGCAGTGGGAGTGGCCCGCCGAAGTCCCCGGCCCCCTGCGCCTCCAGCTCGATAGACAGATTCAGCAATTCACCGGGTTGTACGATCTTTTCGTACCCCTGGACTTGACCCGGCCGGAAGACGGCTACCCCGTGCCCGACTACGGCGGGGAAGCTCTCAAAAAGGCATTGGCCCACGTGTTGCCGCACACCTACCGCCAGACGCTGCTGCAACTCGAATCGCTCCTGGCCGAGTTGAAAGATTTACATCTCCAGCAGGCATTGCCCGTGGTCATCGGTTACAGCATGCTGGCGGGAACGATCGGCACCCTGCCTATTCCGCTGGCAGACTTGCCGCTGCTGCTCGGCTTGCACGTGCGCATGGCCCGGCATCTCGCGGGAATCTACGGCCAATCGCTGCGCTTCGACAATTATCGCGAGTTGGCGGCTATCCTGGGAGTAAGCCTCGTCACCCGGCAACTGACCCGGCAACTGGCGAAGCTGATCCCGGTGGTCGGTTCAGCCGTAGGGGGGGCAGTGGCCTTCGCTTCGACTTATGCCTTAGGCCGGGCGCTTTGCTACTATTTCGAGACAGTCGCCGCCGGTCATGTCCCGGATGCCGCAACCCTCCGGCGGGTATACCAGGAGCAGTTCGCAGCGGCGGAAGCCGCCTTCCACCGCACCGTCCCCTCTGCTGGCCGGGAATCTGAACCCCAGCGATGAATCCCCACGAAACGGCCCAGCAACGCTCTGCTAGTTCTCTCTCCCTCCGCCGCAGGTACGGACAGAAAGCAGTGGGAAGCCAACAGCAGGAAATACCGTGACAGGCGGATAGCAGTAAGCGCCCCTCTCGTCCGGAAATACTTCACGATGTGGGATCGGCTTGCTGGGGGTAGGGGACCTCCGCCAGGCAGCGGAGCAACTCGGCGTGAATGCGGCCGTTGGTCGCCACAATGTCCGGCCGAAAAGGGTCAAACGCCTGGCCCGTCACAGTCGTAACTATTCCTCCCGCCTCCTGGACCAGGACGGCCCCGGCCAGAACATCCCAAGCGTAATTGTCGAATGCCCAGTAGCCGTCATGCCGGCCGGCCGCGACGTAGGCCAGGTTGAGCGCCGTCGAGCCAGTACGGCGCAGAGTCTGAGCATGGGCGGAAAGGTACTGCCAGGCCGCGAGGTTCCGCAACTGCCGGCGATGATCCGCCGGAAAGCCCGTTGACAGAAGACTATCGCGCAAGAGCGGCGTGGAACTGACACGGATGGGCCGGCCGTTGAGACAAGCCCCCCGCCCGTGCACAGCGGTGAAAACTTCCTGCAACCGCGGATCGTGAATGACACCCAGCCACGCCTGGCCGGCGAACCACAAGCCGATGGAAACACAATAGGCCGGGACATCATGGACGTAATTCGACGTGCCATCCAAGGGATCGACGATCCACGTCGGCGGAGCATCGTCGGCCGGGCGGGTTTGCTCCGGCGTCCAGCCCACAGCATCCTCTTCGCCCAGGAACCGATGGTGCGGAAACGCGGCCAGAATGGTGCGCCGGATCGCCTCCTGCGCGGCATGATCGGCATCGGTGACCAGATCGGCCCGGCCCTTTTCCCGCACGGCAAAAGCGGACCGCCAGCGCTCCAGTTCCTGGGCGGCTTGAGAAGCCGCAGCCACAGCCACTTCCAGCAATCGATCCAGTTCCTGAGAGGAAAACACCTCAGCATGCTTGCTCATGCGGACATCCTAGGAAACCCGCCCAGGCCGGGCAGCGCAGCGATGGATGCACTGCCTGCTTCCCAGGCTTGCTAGCGTTCTGCGTTGCAAACCCAATCTGGAAACCCAACGCCCGGATCATCTCGCGCAACGGACCCACTCACACCTTGCGCAACTCGACCTGGAGGGTGCCCTCCGAAAGCGTGATGGTTTCCCGGTAGGTATCGCTCTGGCGATCCAGCGGCTGATCGCACCAGTGCAAGGCTTGCACCGCAGTAGCGATGGCCTGGCGATGGCTGGTCAGGGTCTGCGCCAATTCCGGCGTCGGGGAATGCACGTAAAGGGCAATTTTATCGAGCAAGTCCAGACCGGCCTTTTTGCGCGCCTCTTGAATGTGGCGGATGATCAACCGGGCCAATCCCTCGCGGCGCAGCTCCTCCGTGATCCTCGTGTCCAGGGCCAGTTGGGTGCCGCGCTCCGCCGTGCCGACATATCCTTCCGGAGCGAGATACTCCGGGGTGAAGTCTGCCGGCGACAACTCGACTCCTGCCAGGGCCGCCGGCGGTTGTTCGCCCTGGTAGTGAGCCAGTTCCTGTTCCGCCTGAGCCAGGAGGGCCGCCAGCTTGGGGGCAGCAGTCTTCTTGTTCAGATGCCAGCGGACTGTCAGCAAGGGGGTGGGCTGCTCGTGGAAGGTGAGATTTTTGACGTTGAGTTCGTCCAGAATCAGGTCCTGGAAGCGTGTGATGGCGCGGCGTTCCTGGGCAGAAGCCGGGGCGAGAAGCAGCGTCCGCAACGGCTGGCGCACATTGATCCGGGCCATTTGGCGCGCCGCCAGACCCAAAGTCACGATCCGCTGCACCACGGCCATATCGGCGGATAGTTGCTGATCGATGAGCGATTCATCGACTTCGGGGAAATCGCACAGATGCACGCTTTCCGGGTCCGAGGGGCGGCGCAGATTCTGCCACATCGCCTCGGTGACAAAGGGAACGCACGGGGCCATGAGCTGACAGAGGGTGCGTAAGGTGGTGTAGAGCGTGTGATAGGCCGCCCATTTGTCCCGGCGTCCGGCCTCATCCAGGTCGGCATGGCGGCTGTGCAAACGGTCCTTATTCCGGCGGACATACCAGTTCGACAGGTCCCCCTCGATGAATTTCTCGCACTCCAGGGCAAAGGCCATCACGTTATAGTCGCCGTAAGCCTGCCGGGCCGTGCGAATCAGCAGTTGCAAGTTGGACAGCAGCCAGCGATCCACATCTGGCCGTTCGGCCGGTGGAATCGGCGGCACCGTCTGCGGATCATAGCCGTCCCCGATGGCATAGTTGCAGAACATGGCGTAGGTGTTCCAGAGCTTGAAGAAAACTTTGGAACGGACCTCGTCCGCCGGGGCCGGACCAAAATTCAAATTGCTGGCCGGATTGTGCCGCACGTACATCCAGCGCATGACATCCGCTCCCATCGGGCGGAAGGGAATCTCTTTGCCTTTGGGGTCGCGGATGACTCCGCCGGTGTCGGCCGCGGCAATGAACTCGATGGCGTTGCCCGCGCTTTTGTGCATCTCCTGACCATACTGATCACGGACCAGACCGTGGCCCAACAAGGTGCGAAACGGCGGTTCCCCATCGCTCATCATCGTGCTCATCGCCAGCAAGGCGTAAAACCAGTTGCGAAACTGGCCGGGGAAACTCTCGGTGATGAAATCGGCGGGATACCACTGCCGCCAGTAGGATCGGTCCGTATTCCAGCGGAGCGTGGAAAAGGCGACGATGCCGGCATCCAGCCAGGGATTACCCACGTCTGCAATCCGGTGCATGCGCCGACCCGTGCGCGGATTGCGAATTTTGACCTTGTCGATCCACGGCCGATGGGGGGTATGGCCGGCGAACTGCTCCCAGCCCTCCACGGCCCGCTCCTGCAATTCCTGTTTGCTGCCGATGACCTCAAATTGCGTCGGGTCCTCCTCATCCACCCAGATCGGCAAAGCCAGCCCCCAATAGCGCTTCTTGGAGATCATCCAATCGCCCATGTTGCGAAGCCAGTCGAGTTCCCGCGCTTTGCCGTTGATCTCCGGCGGCAGGAAGCGAACCTCCGGACGCTGAACCACCTCCATGATCTTCCCGCGGAACCCTTCTTGACTGTGTTTCGGCCCCATGTGGATGAACCACTCATCCACCAAGCGGTAAAGCAGCTCGGTCTTGCACCGCCAGCAGTGGGGATAACGGTGGACATAGCGTTCTACAGCGAAGAGCAGACCCTTGCGCTTCAGCTCGGCAAAGACCCGTTCCGCGGTAGCGGGGTCCGTGGCCGAGTGCCCAGTGAACACGCCGAATCCTTCCAGGAAGGTGCCATCATCAGCGAGGGGAGCGATGGGCGGCAGGCCATTTTCCTTGCCCCAGAGATAGTCGATTCCGCCGCAGCCCGGCGCCGTGTGGACAATGCCGGTCCCTTCCTCAGCCGTGACCGCCTCGCCGCCGGAGATCACCCGGTGCGCCTCCGCCGCACAAACCGCTGGCCAGTGACCCGCTTGGCGGGTGATCCGAGCCACTTCTTCGGGATAGCCGTAGAGATGCTGCTGAGCGGGCAAATCGTCAAAGGGTCCTGCGTAACGCCAGCCGATCATGTCCGCGCCGCGGACTGCACCGACCACCTCGTAACCCTCCGCCCCACCCTGATCGGCGAAGTATTGCTCGATGCGGCGCAGCGGCGGAACGCCCGGCAGCCACGCCCGCCGACCCCGTTGGGCCGTGCCTTCCTCTTCTTCCTCCCCTTCTCCCGTGCGGCTCTCCCCCAGACTCGCCATCCGATCCAGACGCAAGGCTCCCTCCGCCACATAGTAAATCTCGTCCTTCACTCGCACCCGCACGTAAGTCAATTCCGGATTCACCGCCGCCCCAACATTGCTTGTGAGAGTCCACGGCGTCGTCGTCCAGACCAGCAGATACTCCTTATCCCGACCCAAGAGCGGGAAGCGAACGAAACACGCCTTGTGCTCCACCAGTTTGTACCCTTCCTTCATCTCCATTTCGGAGATGCCCACCCCGCAGCGCCCGCACCAGGGCATCACGTCGTAACCCCGATAAATCAACCCTTGCTGATGACACTTCTTGAGAAATGCCCAGATCGTGTAGTTATTCTCCTCCGACATCGTGAAGTAAGACTTGCGCTCATCCGGGCTTTTCGCCCAATCCTCATCCGTGCGGTCCCAATCCATCCAGTAGCCCAAGCGGATACTCTGCTCCGTCTGAATCCGGGCATACTTGTCCACCCGGGCTTTGCAGTGGCGCACAAACAAATCGATGCTGGCCTCCACATCCCCCGGCACCAGGTTCTCGATATCGCGCTTGCTCTTCAAACCCAGCTCTTTCTCGACCTCGACCTCCACCCACAGGCCCTGGCAGTCGAAACCATTCTGATAGCGCATATCATGGCCGGTCATGGCAAAGAAGCGATGATACACGTCCTTGTAAGTCCGACCCCAGGCATGATGCACCCCCATCGGATTGTTCGCCGTGATCGGGCCGTCCAGAAAACTCCAGCGGGGCTTGCCGGCATTGAGCGCCTTGCGCTTGGCAAAAATCTGCCGTTCGTCCCAGAATTGCAATATGGCACGTTCCAGGGCCGGAAAATCCACCGCTGTCTCTACTTTCGCAAAAGCCATAATCCACCTCGCCTACCCTCGGCCGGGATGGCACAGGGCAAAGATCACACCCCACCCCCGGCTCGACAGCTTCAGGAGAGATAATCTACCCGCACCGCCCAAGCCGTCCACGCTCCCTATCCTCCTCATTAGCAAAGCGTAGGATGTAAAGACACAAAACGCAGATGGTGAATATACCTCCCCAACTCTTATGGTTGCCCAAGCATAAGCTCATCGCCTTCTGGGCCTCCGTAATGCCCTTCTCTCCGGTCCCTTCGGGTGGGCACTGATCGCGATTGGAGCGGCTGCCGGTATCGTCCTATTAGGACGAGCTAATTGGAAAAAATGTGCGGCGTTTGTGATTCAGATGCATCTGCTGAAAGTGCAGGCGCTTCAGGCGGCAGGCGTCAGCGAAAAGGAGATCTTCGGCGGCGAGTAACCCGCAATCGGTTTGCACACCCCTGAGCGGCGCTTGACCTCAAGACCGCCGGGATGCCACCGGCCTCTCAAGGCTGCGGCAGAGGAAACCCCAACCCAACTCGTCGGCCTGCATCCAACCCGCGGGCTGGCACGCCCCAGTCAACGAAGACTTGAGGGTGGCGGTTTGGCGGCCCCAGACTGCCACCCCACGCCGCAAGAGAAATACCCCTGATCGCAAGAGCACCGCAGGCTGTCCCTTCAGGCATACTCCACGGAGCCATCCCAGCTCACCGCTGTCATCCCTATGTCTGTGAAGGCAGCAGGCGTTGCAAGCGATAGGCCAACAAAGACCAGCGCTGGGTGGTTTCGCAATTCATCACGGCTCGCCAAAGGGCTTTGCGCGAACCGACGAGGACGACCAAACGCCGGCCCCGCGTGATGGCGGTGTACAGCAGGTTGCGCTGCAACATCGTGTAATGCTGGGTATGCAAGGGCATGACGACGGCGGGATACTCACTTCCCTGGCTTTTGTGCACCGTGCAAGCGTAGGCCAGTTGTAACTCATCCAGGTCCGCAAAGTCATAGTCCACCAGCCGCCCGTCGAAATCGACGAGCACGACCTGCTCTTCGGCATCGATAGTGTGAATCCGGCCAATATCGCCGTTGTAAACGTCACGCTGATAGTTGTTGCGGATTTGCATGACCTTGTCCCCGAGTCGATAGATCGTTTCATAACGGCGGACTTCGGGTCGTTCGGGAGCTGGAGGATTGAAAAGCTGCTGCAATTCCCGGTTAAGATTCAACGCACCGAGTTCCGTTTTGACTTGGGGTGTCAAGACCTGGATGTCTTGCACAGGATCGAAGCCAAATTTTCGGGGAATGCGTTCCACGAGGAGTTGCCGGAGGGTTTGCAAAATGGCCGGTGGGTCCGCGGTGTCGATGAAGAAGAAATCGCCGTTGCCGCTCGGAGCGGAGGCCGGCAGCTCGCCGTGCAAGACCGCATGGGCTGCCCGCACGATCCAGCTTCCCTGGGCTTGGCGGTGCACCTCGGTCAAGCGCACGACGGGAACCACCTGAGACGCGATGCAATCCGCCAGCACCGCGCCGGGACCCACGGACGGGAGTTGATCCACATCCCCCACCAGGACCAGACAAGCCCAGGGAGGCACAGCCTGCACCAGGCGGTGCATCAGAACAACATCGACCATCGAGGTCTCATCGACGACGACCAGATCGGTGTCCAGGGGGTTATTGCGGTGGCGGCGGCAGGAGTTGGTGGCGGCGTCATATTCCAGGAGGCGATGGAGGGTCCGGGCTTCGCGGCCGGTAGTTTCACTGAGGCGCCGCGCCGCGCGACCCGTCGGGGCTGCCAGATGAATGCGCAATCCCTTGGCAGCAAACAGATGCAGGAGAGCTTTCACCAGCGTGGTCTTGCCCGTTCCCGGACCGCCCGTAATGATGAGGACCTTGTGCTGGGTCGCAGCCCGCAGAGCGGCACGCTGTCCCGGCGCCAATTGCAATCCCAGGCTCTGTTCCGCCCAGGAGATGGCGGCTTCGACATCGGTCGGCGGCAAGGGATGGGGCGAACGCAACAATTCGGTCAGCCGGTGGGCAAGTCCGTGTTCCGCAAGAAACAGAGGCTTGAGGAACAGGAGCGTGGCATCGCGCCCATCCTCATCGGATACATCCTCTTCCCGACTGACCTTATCGCTCTCTTCCCCTGGCTCCTGAGCCGTGTGCCGAGAAAATCCTGAGGAATCCGAAGAGAGCGATCCTCTCGCCTGCGGCCCAGAGGGGAAGGCCGAGGTATGAGGCCGAGATGGTGGTTCCTCTTCCGTCTCAAGCGGGTATAATCCAGCGGTTTCTTTTGGTGCTCTCCGGATACGCGCCGGACTGTCCCGGATCACTTCGTCGCGGTAGCAGAGCTGATTGATGGCCTCGGTGATGATACTGGCGGGAATGTGCGTCAAGGCGACCGCCCGTTCGCGCACCACCTCTTCCGGCAGGGCGACATGGCCGTCATTTGTGGCCTCGTTCAGGACGTGGCGGACGGCGGCCTCGGCGCGATGCGGCGAATGGGGCGGCACTCCCAACTTGAGGGCTAAGGCATCCGCGGTGGCAAAGCCGATGCCCCAGATGTCCGTGCACAAGCGATAGGGATTAGCACGGATCAATTCAATGGCTTGCTCCCCGTAAGCTTTGTAGATGCGATGAGCGCGGGCCGTCCCAATCCCGTGACTGTGCAAAAACACCAGGATTTGCCGGACGGTTTTCTGTTCGACCCAGCTTTGGCGGATGCGTTCAATCGTTTTTGGTCCGATCCCCGGCACCTGAGCCAGAAAAGCGGGAGACTGATCGATCACATCCAGGGTGTGTTCCTTGAAGTGGGCGACGATGCGCCGGGCCAATTGCGGGCCGATCCCCTTGATGCGTCCCGAAGCCAGGTATTTCTGGATTCCCTCGATGGTGTGGGGCGGGGTCGTCCGCAGTTCCGTGGCGCGGAATTGGCGGCCGTGATTCCGGTCCAGGACCCATTCCCCGATTGCGGTCAGATATTCCCCCACCGCCACCTGCTGGCTGTAACCGACGACGGTGATCAATTCCCGCTGGTTCCGCACCTGAACCCGCAGGACGCAATAACCCGTCTCCGGATTGTGGAAGGTGATCCGTTCGATCACTCCCTGCAATTGCTCCGCCACCGTTGGCACCGTCTCCATCCCGCGATTCCCGACGATCCCGCGCCATCTATCCTAAGCCACTTCATCGAGGAGTTTTCCTTTTCCAGCGTAGCGACCCTGGGTGCGGAAGCGATGTCGGTTGTTCTCGTTCCAGCCAGTCAGCGGCGGGCCTGTCGCTCCTCTTCAGCCCCCAGGAGGTAAAGGAAGCTGGTTAACTCCTGGGCAAAATGGGGCTGGGTGTGGTGAATATGATCCGCCTCGCAGATCAGCGGCAAGCGGCGGCAGCGGGGAATCCCCCACCGGCTCAAGCAGCGCTGGAAGGGCCGCAGATGGGGGGAGTAAACATGCACGAGTTTGTGTTCATCGAGCTGCAACTCGGCGGGCCGGCGCCGGTTGATCACGGCAATCGCCGTGCAGCCATCGTGCATCAGCAATTGTTCAAACTCCCACAGATGGCTGATCAACACGACCTGATCGATTCCCTCCCGCCGCCAGAGACGGGACTGCCCCCACCCCAAGCCGTGGGTCGATTCCACAACAACATCCCCACAGTCCCCGATGAGGGAAACTAGTTCCAAGAACACCTCGAAGAGATGCTCTGCGGACACCGCGGCGGAGAGCATTGGCATGCGCAGGGTTCCGGCCTGAAAGACTGCCAGGCGATACCCTTGCTGCGGTTGTAGCATCACCTGCGGAGCCGGGCGGACGGCCTGAGTCAATTGAAAGGGCTGCGGACAGTAAACTTGCCACCGATGAGTCAGGGATCGGGAATTCACAGCACCCCCCGTAACGCTTAGGTCCCTACAAGGGAAGGTTCGCTTCCGTGGCGGGTCGCTCGGCCGGCTGCGGTCGTCCGTCGGGGTGCTCACGTCGGCGGGCCAGAGCTTTCCATAACAAGCATAATCCCTGCGGCAGCGTTCAGGCGTCCCTGCCCGGCTATTTTTCGCTCCCTACGAGTCCGATCGGAGGGTTGGAAACGCTTGCAACGATCCTACGTGCCGGAAGGTCTCCGAACAGCCCTCGCTACTCGACTCTCGATGCACGAAGTCGATCTTTGAGAAAGGGAAGGTTTTTCAGCCCCGCTGCAAGAGATAGCGCTGGGGGTCCACCTCGTGGCGCAGGAGGTCCAGTTCTTCGGAGGTCGCCGGCCGATTGGTCAGAAACGGCTCATGGATTTCTAGCTCAAAGCCGGTGGCCGCTTGCACCCGTTCCAGGGTCACGCCGGGATGGAGGCTCCGCAGACGCATGCGTTTGGTGACAGGGTGGAAGTCCAGGACGGCCAGATCGGTGATGACCCGGTGCGGCCCGGTGTTGGGAGGGAGGCCTACCGCCTCGCGCGCTCCCGGACCGGTGAGATAACCGGGTGTTGTGAGAAAATCCAGTTTGGGGACGAACTTGCGGCGATCGTGCTTGATGATGATCAAGGTCCGCCAGCAAAACGAGGCCAGATCGTTGGCTCCCCCGCTGCCCGGCAAGCGCACCTGGGGACGGCGATGCGTGCCGCCGATGTACGTGGAGTTGAGATTGCCATACGGATCGATTTGCGCACCACTGAGGAACGTATAGTCGATGAGTCCCCGCTGGCAGAATTGCATCACATCCGCCATCGAGGTGGCCAAAACGGCCTGGTGGATGGTGGTGCTATCCCCGACACTCACCGGCATCGTGGGCAGGCGCGGCGCCACCCCTCCCGCCTCGAACAAGATGACCAGATGGGGAGCGTGCCGGCGCTGGGCCAGCATCGCCGCCGCGCAGGGCAAACCGGTGCCGATCGCGGCCGTCTTGCCATCTTCCAATTCACGCGCTGCACAGCAAATCATCAATTCCGTCGCGGTGTATTCCATGCTTCCCCCTCATCAGACAGTTCCGGCCAGAGCACCACTTTCGCTTGGGTCGTTCCTGCCCTCGTCCTTTCAGTCTTCCCTTCCCCTGTACACTCTGACTCTTTGCGGCGAATCCCTCTCACCCCATCTCGCAAAGCTGACCGAAACCATCGTGCTAACCCTCACAATCCCACCCCCTGTTTAATTTTTTCTCGGACAAAGCTAGCCGCGATCCATATTCTGCCACAGTTTGATGCACGGGACGGCCTCTTAGCCTCAGCATAACACAAGGAAACTCATCGTGAATCCTTCTCTGGCGGCGAGCATGACCTTATCTCCAGAAGCGGCACCAACCCCCCGCGGGTATGTGCGCTGGTTTCTGGTGGTGATCCTGACGATTCATCTGCTCGCTTTGACAGCGTTGACGCCGTATCTGTTTGTGTGGTGGGGCTTGTTGCTGGTTTGGGTGGGCAACTTCATCTTTGGCTCGCTGGGAATCAACCTGGGCTATCACCGGATGCTGACGCATGGGGCCGTCCGCTTTCCGCGTCCGCTGGAGCGGCTTTGGGTTCTGCTCGGAGTGTGCAGCCTGGAGGGGTCCCCGTTGTGGTGGGTGTGCACCCATCGCCTGCACCATCAACACAGCGACGACGCCGAGGACCCGCACAGTCCGAGACGGAGTTTTTTCTGGGGACATATGGGCTGGATTTACACGGACGATCCGCGGCGGCATTCCTTGGACGTGTATGCCCGCTACGTTCCCGACCTTCTAAGCGACCGTTTCCTGCGTTGGCTCCATCGCGGCAATCGTTGGTTGATCGTGTGGCTGCTGCATGTCCTGATGCTGGGAGGGCTGAGTTGGGCCGCGGCGGCCTGGCTGGCTTCGGACCAGGCGGGAATGATCCAACTGGCCTTACAGTTGTTTGTTTGGGGCGTGCTGGTGCGAACGGTCTATGTGTGGCACATCACCTGGCTGGTCAACTCCGCCGCTCATCGCTGGGGGTATCGCAACTATCCGACGGCGGATCAGAGCCGCAATAACTGGCTGGTGGCGTTGCTGACCAATGGCGAGGGCTGGCACAACAATCACCACGCCGCCCCCCGCGCCTGCGCTCAAGGCCACAAATGGTGGGAGATCGACCTCACCTTTTCCTTCGTCCGCCTCCTGGAACTGGTAGGACTGGCCTGGGACGTGGCTCCGGTCCGCGTTCCCGCTCATCTCCGCCAAGATGGCTCTGGCACGCCGGAGTACCACAAGCCGCCGAACAATGGCACAGCCTCAGTTCCTGCGCCGTGAGGCACAATTCCCAAATGACCCACCGCTCGGGAGTGATAAAAGGCCAGGGGGTCGGCGCGGTCAGAGGGGACCATTTTCAGGATTTTCTCATTTTGTCGCTTGACATCCGTGGCAAAAGCTGCCTAGATAATCACGAGCCACACGTTCAGCGACTCGCACTGTTGATCTGAGGGTGGTTATCCGGCCGTTTGTGAGGCGGAGGCCCAGCAACGGCTGGATGGCGTGCACCTGTCCAGGTCGAACGTGTGGAAGCGGAGCAGCCCCTGAAGTAACTCTCCACGGGGAGATTCCCATGGTCCGGCGGTCCCGCCGGGGGATGACCCTTCTGGAAGTGCTATGCACCGTGGCGATCGCAGCGGTGGTGCTGGGATTGTTTCTGCCCGCGGTCCAGAAAGTGCGCGAGGCGTCGGCCCGGTTGCAATGCGCCCATCATTTGCGGCAGATGGCCTTGAGTTTCCATCATCATCATGACGCCCACGGTTATTACCCTCTGGGGGGCACCCATGTGCCGCCGCGCTTCCCGGCCACGGCGGATTTTACAGCCGTGACCCCGGCGGCCCGCTTGCGCTCCTGGAGTTGGGCTTACGCCATCCTGCCCTTCCTCGAGCAGTCCACGCTCTATCAACACCCGAACAGCCACGTAGTCAAGGGAACGGCTGTGGCTATCTACTATTGCCCGACACGCCGTAAGCCGCAGTTGTACGAGGGGTACGCGCGCATTGACTATGCTGGCAATGCCGGGGATCATCCGCTAGGTCTCAACGGGCTGGTCGTGCGCACCGGCCACGGCGTCGTTCGCTTTGCAGACATTTTCGACGGCAGCAGTCATACCGTCCTGATTGGGGAAAAACAGCTCAACCGGGCGATGCTGGGCTATACGGCGGACGATAACGAGCCGTATCCCATCACCGGCTGGAATGAGGATTGGGACGTATATCGCTGGGGCGCCGAGCCGCCAGCACCGGACTATTCCGCTCCAGGCCGTCTGGAAGGGTCCCGAGTGTTCGGTTCCGCCCATGCCAACGGCTTCTATGCCGCCTTTGCCGATGGTTCCGTTCGTTTCCTGCGCTACACCATTCCGCCGGGGATTTGGCGCCGAGCCTGCGTTCGCAACGACATGCAAGTCGTTCCGCTCAACGAGTAGTCCGCGGAGAGCGGGAAAAATGGCACCGCGATCGGTTCTCGCTCCGCTGCCCCGACTCGTCTTCCTGCTGCCAAGGTGGAACCAGGTATGTGAACCAGGTTTGGCTCCCAGGGGTTAGAACGAGCCGCGGAGGCCCTCCCAGCTCCGCTTATTGTCGGGAAGCCGTGGTTTCAGCAATGCGATAAATCGCCTTTTCCGTGCGGAGAATCAAGGCGTCGCCATCGACCGCCGGGCTGGCCAGAATGCGCTCCTGCAATCGGTTGCGTGCCAGTTCCTCGAAGGTGTTCCCCGCTTTCAGGACGATCGTGACCCCTTCCTCGTCACAGAAGTAGAGGCGGCCAGCGGCATGGATGGGGGAAGCGGAAAACGCTCGGCCCACCCGCTCGCTCCAGACCTCCCGCCCATTGCGGGCTTCCAGGCAAGTCACCTGGCCATCATCGGAGGCCAGATACAGATAATCTCCGACGACCAAGGGGGAGGCATTCCGGGGCACGGCCTTCTTACTCATCCAGACCACATGGGTATTGGTGACATCCCGGCGTCCATCGGGGCGGATGGCGTAGAGCAGCGGTGAGTCATACCCGGTGGAAAGGAAGACCAAACCGTGGGCATACACCGGCCGGGGAACCACGGAGTAACCCTCGTAACGGACGCGCCAGATTTCTTGACCCGTGGCCGGGTCCAAGGCCATGACCACGTCGCTGCCCGGACAGATGAGCTGCTGCCGTCCCTGGACGGTGATGAGCGTGGGCGTGCAGAAAGAAAACGGCTTTTTGGGCCGGGCATTGCGAGGCGTGCGCCAAGCGATGGAACCATCGCGCCGATCCAAGGCTACGACCAGTTGCTGATCCGCACCGTCGATGCAGAAAATCAAATGTCGGCCGACCAGCACGGGGGAGCCGCCGTTTCCATGCACCGGTTGATAGCGCAGGCTTTGCTGCCGCCACACGCACCGCCCCGTCTGAGCGTCCAAGCAAGCCGTGCCCATGTGCCCGAAATGAACGAACACCTCCCCGCTCTCCACGACCGGCGTGGGACTCGCATGGCTATTCTTCGGATGAATCCGCGGCGCTGTGGCCCCATCCTGATGGAACACCTCGACATCCCAGAGCACTTTGCCCGTCGCGGCTTCCAGGCACAGGGCGCGCAGTGAATGATCGCCGTTGTTCCCTTGGGGCACCGCGGTCGTCACGTAAATCCGTCCGTGGGACAGCACCGGGGACGACCAACCTTTGCCGGGGATCTCCTGCCGCCAGACGATGTTCTCCGTGCGGCTCCAGCTCACCGGCAACCGCGCCGAGCCGGCCTGCCCGTCCGCCGTCGGACCTCGAAACTGATACCACTCCGCCCCCAGGCCCACCACAGCTCCCGCAAGCCATGCTACGCCTGCCACGCCGACCCAAACCATTCGCTTTCTGAACATGACCAACATGCTCCCCTCTTTTTGGTGAACAAGCCCCTTGACAAAGTCCCAGGATTGCACCTGTGTTGCTCCGGCTGTTCTGTTTCACCGGGTATTCTGTTTCAGCCTGCGTTTCTGAGGAGTCCCCATATCCTGGAACGTCCCGACGCGTTGACTCCATCGCGCCCCGACCGCCCGATTTCGGACCGCCCCTCCTCAGCCTGGCCTGATATTTGGCGCACTTCCGGACGATCTTCGACTCCGCCAGGCGGGAAGCTATCGGACAGAGCTTGGCCATTTCCGCGTCGAAACGGCTGGGGATTTCCCACTCCAGCGCTGCCACGGCCGAGGATTTCCAAGTCTTCCCTCACAGGGGCAGCAAAACACATTCCCAACCTCATGCCACAAACACGGAACACGGAGTGATCCGAATAGAGCGCTTCATGCCGGCGGGTCCCTGGCCTGTCTGGGGGAAGCCGACGAGGGAGGGGAAGGGGTCGGCGGTCCCGGCTGCGGCGGATGAGAAACGGAAGGGGAAGGATTCACCGGGCAAGTAGCCGGATTCAGAGGCGGCTGTTCCTGCAACCCTTCGCAGCAGTTCCACTCTCCGAAGCCGCCGCATTCGGGACAGGGCAGCAGTTGCCCGTTGACACGGATCAGGTGCTGGCCGTGGCAGACCGGGCAGATCATGCTGCACTCCCCAAATCCTTGCCGCTGGGGGCTGCCTCCGCCCTCCGCCGCCCACGGTCACCCACCGCCGCAGGAGGTCTTCCCCGGAGGCCGTCCCGATTCCATTTCCCCCGGCTCAGGACAGACTCTTGACAAACGCCAGCACCTCCTTGGGGTGCGAGTTGACGTTCACCTTGTCATAAATTTTGGCGATCTTGCCTTGCTTGTCGATGACGAAGGTGACGCGCTTGGGGGTCTTACCCGTCGGGCTGGAGAGAATGCCCAGTTGCTTGATCAGTTCCAAGTTGGTGTCACACAGCAAGGGATAGGGCAGCATGTGGGTGTCGATGAACTTCTGCTGCAATTGCCGGTCATCCGCACTGGCTCCGAGCACTACGACGTCCTTGGGGAACTCGCCGATGATGTCCCGGAAGCCGCACGATTCCACCGTGCATCCCTTCGTCAACGCCTTCGGATAGAAGAAGATGACGACGGTCTTCCCTTTCAAGTCGGCGATCGACAGGGTCTTCTTGCCCGTAATACCGGCTTTCTCGATCTGCACTGCTTCCAGCGGCACGTTCGGGAAGGGGTCTCCCACTTTCACTTTCAGTTGCGTATCATCCGCCACGGCGGTGAACCCCCAACACAAGGTCACAACAGCGGTCAGACTCCCCAGGCGCATGCAGCGTGTCATGGCATGGACTCCTTACACATACGGATACGGAAAGGCAAATTCGGCGGGTCCCCTGTATCCAAGCCGAATTCATCTTCCGGCTCATGCAGGGGCGTTGCCATTGTCCGCAAAGCGACGCTCCCCGACAAGGGGGGAAGAGTCGATTCTCGACGGAATACCCCGGCGCGAACCTGTCGTTGACCCCTGACTACTGTTCCGTTTACCCCTGACTACCCTGACAGGGGTTGGCCACGCCCTTGCAGCGGCTTCATGCCGGCAGACTCTCCCCCTGGCAAAGGATGAGAAACTGGTGTAAGATGGAATCGGCTTTATACTCGTGCGTTTAATCTGTTTTTCCGAACCTCTGTCCTCTATGGAACGGTCTTATGGCTGTGTCGTATACGTGTCCGTCCTGCCGGACAACGCTGCGGACTGCCCAAGCGGTCCCAGCCGGTAAGTCGATCAAGTGTCCTAAATGCGGTCATGTGTTTGCACCGGCCGCTGCTCGGAACCCTTCCTCAACCGGGGCCGCCGCTGCGACCGCGAGTGCCGCGGCCAAAGCGGAGAAGCCGCCCGGACCGGACGTCTTCAAATTGGCGGATGATGATCCCCCCCCGGCGCCCCCTCCGCCTAAGCCTTTTGTCGACGACGAGGAAGAAGGGGGACGGCCGAAAGCCTACGGCGTCATCGTCGAATCGCAGGAAGAGCTAGCGAAAATCGAGAAAAACAAGCCGAAGTTCGACATCCAGGACCGTTTCAAGAAAAGCGCCCGCGGTCCCGCCCAGGCCATGCTGGTCTTTCCCAGCAACTTGCTGACCATGCAAGGGCTAATTACGCTGGTCGCAGCGATCGGCATTTTCATCTACGGAATGTGGCCCTTGGTCTTCAATGACGCGCCGCCCAGTGATGAAGAGGTGGAAGAGGCCGTACTCACGATGATTTTGGGCTTGCTGACCTTCGGCTGGGCCGCCCTCATCCTGTATGGCGCCAGTGAAATGCAGCAAGTCAACTCTTACCTTTGGGCCATGGTCGGTTCCATCGCGGCTATCTTGCCGTTATTGATCGGTTTGTACGGCATTGTCATGTTGCTCAACCCCAAGGTGAAAGCCGGCTTTGAGGAAGCCGAAGCCGGACCGGACGACGATGAGGAAGACGACGATTCCGACGAGGATGAGGACGACGAATGACACCCCCCACGGATGCGGAACTGGTCGAGCGCTTTGTCCGCCAGCGCGAGGCAGCGGCCCTGGAAGAGCTGCTCCGCCGTTACGAAGAACCCCTGTTTCGCTTTCTCTACGGCGTATTGCGGGACCATCACGCCGCAGAGGACGTTCTTCAGGAGACCTTCGTCCAGGCGCTGCGTTCCTTGGAGGGGGTCCGGCCTGAGGGGATTCGAGGCTGGCTCTTTACCGTGGCTCATCAGCAAGCCGCGCTGTGGAAGCGCCGCCGCCGGAATTGGCCGGCATTACTGGCTGAGGATGTCGATCTCCCCTCCACGGCTGCGCCCGAAGCTGAGTTGGAGCAGGCGGAGGAAAGCGTGTGGATTCGGCAAAGCCTGCGGCTGCTCCCTGTCGTGCAACAAGAGGCGCTGCACGCCCGCTACTATGAGGGGAAAAAGTTTCGAGAAATCGCCGCGTCTTTGGGGTGTCCCTTAGGCACCGTGTTGGCCCGGCTCCACGCGGGATTGAAGAAACTCCGGCAGATGTGGGAGGAACGCCATGGCCGCTGACGCGACGCTCCGAGATCAGGCCTTGCGTTATGCCGCGGGGGAACTCTCTCCGATCGAAGCGGCCGCCTTCGAGGCGCGATTGGCCAGTGATCCCGCAGCCCGCGAAGCTGTAGCGGAAGCCGTCCGCCTGTCCGCCGCCGTTCTCCATTGTCCCCCACCCGCACCGGATGCTTCTTTCCGCGCCGCGGCCTGTGAGCGTTTGCTCCACCCACGCCGCCCGCGTTGGCTTTCCCGGCGGGCCTACCCCGGCCATCCCCTCCTCTGGGCCGCTTTGGGAGCTGCCACGATCACTGCCTTCGCCCTGCTTCTGACGCTTATCCCTCGGCCGGCTCCGTCCCCGATCCCGAATCCTGCGCAGCCCGCCTCCTCCCCCGACAGCGCCGCGGCGCCCGATTCACCTCTCTCCTCCACCGCGCTATCCGCCCGGAGAGACGAGGAACCACCTTCGGCGACCGCAGTAGCCGCCCGGTCTGCGCCGAACACCGAGGAGGACCATCCTCCCATGAGCGTGGCTGAGTTATGGGCCGACATGAGTACTCCCGAACGTGTGGAAAAGACCCGCGACGAAGAGCTGCGTTGGCGGCAGAAACTCCGCGAACGGGGAGCCTATGCCTCCCCCCGCTTTCCCACCCCGGACGCTGCCATCGAGACACGCTGACCGCCCTGCCTTGTGGGGATTGCCAACCATGAGGGGTATTTGTCACCGCTTGGGGACCGCTACGGTCCTCGTTACTTCGCTGACAGCGCTGACCTGCCTATGTCCTTCCATCCCTCCGGCGGAAGCTGCCCCGCTTCCCCGCTTCACCGAAGAGCGGGAAGCAGCCGCTCTCCACTTCGTCCGCAAGCATTGTCCAGAATTGCTCCCCCTGCTCGAAGAACTCAAACGGACCAATCGGCCTCTCTACGAACGGCAAATCCTCGAAACCTTCCAGGTTACGGAACTTCTGGCAGACCTGCTCGACGACCCCAAACGTTATGAGGTCGAACTCCGCATCTGGAAAACCGAAAATCAAGCGATGGTCCTTGTAGCCCAGCTCACCACTGCCAAACCCGAAGAACGTGACTCGCTCGATCAACGCCTCCAACACCTCGCCCGCGAACTGATCGAACTCGAAGCCCAAGCCATCGAGTGCCGCATCGAATTGCTCCAGGCCGAGTTGGCTTTCCATAAAGAAGAACTGGCCAAACATCGGGATCAAATCGACCGCTTGGCGCGCGAACGCTACGAAGCTCTCCTGGAAAAGGCCCGGAAGAAGAAACCCTGACGCCGCACGATCGCCGGTTCGTCTCCCCGCGGTCAGGTCTGCCTCCCTCGACGAATACGGGGAGAGCGATCAACAAGATCGCCGCCTACCGCCGCTCTCGCTTCCGGCCTTGTGGCTTTGTTTCTCATGCGCGAGTTTCCCATTCATCTCTTGGGAATCAGCGGTGGCATAAAATAAAGTGTCATGAAGCGCGCGATGAAACATCTGGCCCCCCTGTACGCCAAAGTCGCAGCACGGGTGCAACCGCCGGTCTGTATCGCTTTGGGTCCTCCTTGGCCGGTCGCCCAATTGGTCCAGACTATCGCCTTACCCGACACCGTGTGCGTGCAGATGGACCTGCATCAAGCGGAACGCCTGCGGGATTGCCTCAAGGAGTTGCAAGTCCGTGCGCAGGTAGAAACTGTGGCGGACCTGTGGGACCTGCCGGCGCGGTTTGCAACGGTCATTTTCCCCGCGGCGGCTCACTCCGATCGGGCTTTGAAACAGGATGTGGTCGAGCAGGCTTACCATATTTTGCAACCGGGGGGCACTTTCATTGCCCTGTCCGAGTACGAACGGGATCATCTCTTTGCCCCGTGGCTGAAGAAGCTCTACGGGCGCTGCGGCGCTACGCCAGCCAGTCCCGAAGGGACCGCCATTTTTGCCACCAAGACCGCGGACAACCGCCCCCGTCGCCGACATGAGATCACCTTCCACGCCCGGATCGGGAACGGCCCCTCCGTCCATATCGTCTCTCAACCGGGCACGTTCAGCTATGGCCGATTCGATGAAGGCTCCCGTGCCATGCTGGAAATTGCCGAGATTCGTCCGGGGGATCGGGTGCTGGACCTGGGTTGCGGCAACGGGGCGGTCGGCTGCCTGGCCGGATTACGGGTGGGAGCAGCGGGAAGCGTCACCTTTGTGGACAGCAACCTGCGCGCCATCGCCTTGGCCCAACGGAATGCGACAGCGAATCAGACTCCGCAACCCCGCTTTCTCGCCGCGGCTCGACTGGAGGGGCTAGAACCGGCCAGCTTCGATGTCATCCTGGCTAATCCCCCCTACTACGCCTTGACGGAAATCACCCGCTTGTTCATCGCCGGCGCCCGGCCTCTGCTCGCTCCCGGCGGCCGATACTACCTGGTCACGAAAATGCCTACCGCCGTTGTTCCGATGATCTTCCAGACCTTCGGAGATTGTTCCGTCCATGAAAACCGCGGCTACTCCGTCATCAGTGCTACCCGCGGCCCATCATCATTCCCACGATAGAGGCAGCGAACAAAAAGCAACGGCGTTTCGCCAGGCGAGTAATCAACAGAGGAAGAACTTACATCTTCGCAAGCCAGTCGCTGGCAAGACGAGGATCAATCCACGTACTGGTCGGCGCCGATGTCCTTGAGCCATTCCTGGCGGTTTTTGTCGTAATTTTTCAGATCGAGGCGCTGGCGGTAATGGCGTTTCTCGATGCGCCGTTGGGCCTTGCGGAAGAGTGGGGCAAAAGCATTCCAGTTGCGATGCTGTCCGGAACGCCCCAAGGCTTGCAAGCGGCGCTGTTTCTTCTGACCTAAGCCCTCCAAGATATTGTCTTCCAAGGAGAGGAAGAATTGGGCGCTGCCGGGGTCGCCTTGTCGGCCGGCCCGTCCGACCAACTGGCGGTCGATGCGTTCCGCTTCGTGGCGTTCCGTAGCGATGACGTGCAAGCCGCCTCTTTCAGCCACACCCGGCCCCAGCTTAATGTCCGTCCCCCGCCCCGCCATGTTTGTCGCCACGGTGACCGTACCCGGTTGGCCGGCGAGAGCTACGATTTCCGCTTCCCGCTGGTTCTGCTCGGCGTTGAGCACCTGATGGGGGATCCCCGCCGCTGTAAGCTTAGCCGACAGTTTTTTGGACGCCTCCACGGTGCGCGTGCCGATCAGCACGGGTCGGCCTTGGGCGAGCATGGCTTGCGTTTCGGCCACGACGGCCTCAAATTTTGCATCTTCTGTAGGAAAAACGCGGTCCGGCAGCAAAATGCGGCGGCAGGGCCGATTCGTCGGCACACGCGTCACCCACAGCCCATAGACCCGCCGCAGTTCCCAGAAGTTCGGCATCAAAGTTCCGCTCATACCCGCCAGTTTTGTGTAGAGGCGGTAGAAGTTCTGGTAGGTAATTTGCGCGGCATGTTCACTGGGCATGTTGATCGGCACGCCCTCTTTCGCCTCGATAGCCTGGTGGAGGCCGTCGCGCCAGTGGCGATCCGGCATGGGGCGTCCGGTGCCTTCGTCGATGATCACGATCTTTTTCTCCGGGCTGATCATATAGTGCTGGTCCCGGCGGTAGCGGTAATGCGCCAGCAAGGCCCGTTCCACCGCTTCAAACATCTTATCCATCGCTTTGGCATGTTTGCCGGTCGGCGGTTCGGAATAGCGCACCTGCCGCCGCCCCGCGTCCGTCAACTCCAGTTTTTCCTTCTTGGGAACGAAGTAAAAATGCTCATCGGGGACCAGCGTCCGAGCCACACGGTCGGCCCAGAGATAGACCACTTGCTCTTCCGGCTCGGCCAGGCGCGTGGGGTTGGCGATGATCATGGGGGTACGGGCTTCATCGATGAAAATACTGTCGGCCTCGTCCACGATGGCATAAACCAGGCCGCGCTGGACGCGGGGATCCAGTCGGGCCGAGGTGTTTTGAGCAAGCCAGGGTGCCCAGAAAGGCGCCGCGGCCGCTTGCCCCCCGCGCAGCTTCATCCGATCGCGCAGAAAGTCGAAGCCAAACTCCGAGGCCGTGCCGTAGGTGATGTCACAGCGGTAGGCCTGGTAGCGCCGCTCATCGTCCATGCGCTGCTGCAAGTATCCCACAGTCAAACCCAGTTTTTCGTAAACGGGTCCCATCCACTCGGCGTCGCGTCGGGCCAGATAATCATTGACCGTAGCGATGTGGACCCCCTTGCCGGTGAGGGCATTGAGATACGCGGGAAGCGCCGCCGTCAGGGTTTTCCCTTCGCCGGTGGCCAGCTCCACCAGTCCGCCGAAGTGCATCACCACCCCCGCGGCCAGTTGTACGTCAAAGGGGCGCAAGCCCAGGGTCCGCTGGATCGCCACGCTGACCAGACCGAACGCCTCCGGCAAGAGTAGGTCCAGATTCCAGCGTCCCCGCGCTTTGCCCCGCAACTGTTGGCTGACTGCCAGTAATTCCTCATCGCTGGTATCGCGGAACCGCTCCTCCCAGTAGCGAATCTGCGGAATCACAAGCGCAGCACGGGCCAGGCGGCGGCGCCAGGGCGGAGCCACCCACGCCAATATCCGGTTCCACCATAACGGCCCTAACCGCCCCGGCACGTTCTCGATCGGCTTGTGCTCGTGGGCCACCCGTTCCGCTGGGAGAAGTGCCGATACGGCCGAGGTCGGTAGCGTCCATCCCATAACTTCACCCAATCTCACGCGGAAGCACTCGCTCCCCACCCTGCAACCTGCTCGAAATCCCCAAGAGGCGAAACCTACCCAAACGGAATCCCTCCTCCCACTTACCAACCATATCCCATCCCCTCCCGCTGCTCAAGCTCACCCCCACCATCCCAGCGAAGTCAGACATCCACGTACCCGCGGTGGACCGGGACAAGCCGCTCTACCTCTGCAAATCTGCGGCTGTCAACATCAGGGATAGGACGGGTTGTTCCACCTCACCTTGTCAATTGTGGCCTAGAATGGTTAGGGTGATCCAACCTTCCGGAACATCCCGGCTTAGAGAGGGGAAGGTTGCCGGTCATACCCCTTGGGGGCCAGCGAATACCGTCTTAGGCCACAAGGCGAAACGTCTATCTGTTGCGAACCTCAACCACGATATTGTTTTATGGAATCACAATGATACAGGAGTCTCAACCGCTACCGCGCACTCCCTTTCATACTTCCCTGGACGGTGAAGGCGGGGAAAGTTCAGCCGCGCGTTCCTCGACCGCACCACCGGATGTAGAGGATTATGCCCTCCAGATCAAGGAAACGGCGGACAAGCTTTTGCACGACCAGGCCAGCCGGGGTGACATGCGCCTGCTGGCCACAGCGGTCCGGGAGCTGCGCTATTGCTTCAAGATTTTTTCTGCCTATCGCCACCGGCGGAAGGTGTCGATCTTCGGTTCTGCTCGGACCCCGCCGCAGCATCCCGCCTACAAGGCGGCGGAAGAGTTCGGACGGCGAATAGCGAGTGCAGGGTGGATGGTCATCACCGGCGCCGGCAGCGGCATCATGGAAGCTGGACATCGCGGCGCGGGACGGGACGCCAGCTTCGGATTGAACATCCTGCTGCCTTTCGAGCAGGCGGCCAATCCCGTGGTCCAGGGCGACCCCAAACTGGTCACCATGCGCTACTTCTTCACCCGCAAGTTGATGTTCATCAAAGAATCCGACGCGGTGGTGCTGTTTCCCGGCGGCTTCGGCACCCACGACGAATGCTTTGAAGCGCTCACCTTGATCCAAACCGGCAAATCACACCTGTTCCCCATCGTTATGGTGGATGAACCGGGAGGAAACTACTGGCAACTATGGCAACGCTTCATCCAGGAAGGACTCGTGGACCGCGGCTACATTTCCCGCCATGATACCTCCCTCTACCGTATCACCGACTCAGTCGAGGAAGCGGTGCGGCAAGTGACCAGCTTTTACCGTGTCTATCACAGTCTACGCTACGTGCGGGGGGAATTGGTTCTGCGCCTGCAACAACCGCTACCTCCCGCCCTGTTGCAACGCATCCGCGAAGAGTTCCGGGACATTCTGAGCGGAGGAGATTTTGAGCTTCTCCCTGGCGCCCTTCCTGAAGAGAGCAATGAACCGGAGCTAGCCCACCTGCCGCGCCTGAAGTTCCGCTTCCAACGGCAAGCCGTCGGACGCCTCCGGCAGCTTGTGGACCTCATCAATGCCGAGGCCTGATCCCTGCCCTTCCAGAGTGCAGCCGAAGCCTGATCTCCGCTCCTCTAAAGTGAGGTGCATTCCCGACCGGAATCGCCGGAACATCGAAGCATCCTCCGGAAGGAGGGGATGAAGGAGGGGGTGTGTCTTCGAACCAAAGTGTCTTCGACATCCAAGAGAGAACCGGGGCTAGCGATTATAGAGTCTGGTTGGCTTAAAAAAACACGGGGCGGGAACGCCCCACCCCGTGACCAAGCCTACTTACGGGTCCCGTCCATCCCTTGGGTAGCCTGGCTGCTTATCCGTCCCCCCCTCGGAACGGAATAAGCCTAAACCGAGATAGCTGTAGGAAGCCGGCAAGCTGCCTGATCCTCCTTCAGCATCCGGGGCAAATCAGGCATGTCGACTGGCTCGTGCGGCTGCTCCCAACGCACCGGTCGACCCTGGATCACCACCGGACATCTCTTACCTAGATCACGGCAGGACGCGATGCAAACGAACTGAGGGAAAAAAATGCAAAAATCACCGACAGCTTTTTGGGGAGAACAAAAAAAATCTCGTGAGGACGAACTATGGCCTGCGGCGAACCGACGAAAGGATGCTGCTGCGGAACGGACAGGAGAGCAAAGGCCAGAAGAGCAAGAGGCACGAAGGTTGGGAGCGGTCCCGAACCGAGGCCCCAGATTTCGTCACAAACGCTACGATGGACGGATTGTGTCCCTCCCGCCGATCAGGTTGGCTCAAGGGAGGGACGTGTTTGGGAGAGTCAGAAAGAAGTCTCAGCGTACCGGGCGGTTGGCCGCGGTCGGCACGCCATGCTCCCACTCAGTAGGAATGGGGCGCCGGGTGGTTTCCCCCAGGTAGTGCCAGTAGGACACGTTGTTTTCACCAAGACGCCAGGAGAACGCGGCAGGCCGACCCAGGATCTTCGTGGGGAAGTCGACTTCCCCGACCGTATCGTCGACCAATTGTACGCCCAAGCCCTGCAACTCGCTCAGAGCATCCGCAAACGAGCGCTCCGCGGAGGCGATCTCCTCATTGATTCGGTATCGGCGCTGCCGACCCCTCCAATCCAAGTGACGGCGATTGCGGTAAAGCTGTTCCTGTTCCGGCGTCAGTTGGCGGATCGTGCGCCGGTGCTGTACCAGGTCATTGACAATGCTGGCTACCAACGGCAACATCCGACGAGCGGTTTTCAAATCCAGCACGATCGGTTTGGATCGTGGCTTGCCTGCCGGATTGGTAGCACGATGGGGTGTCTGGCTCATAGTTGCTCCCGCTGAGCGAGGGAGACCAAACTGTATCCCCCTCTTACCCTATTCTAGGAGCGCTGCCCCGAAGGGAATGCTTCAGGACAACGTTTTTTCAGAAATCCGCCAAGGACCGCTTCGTCCGCCTTGGCATGGCTCATATATTTGGAAACCTACCAAGGCCCTGCGGGTTCGCACCCACCCCACTCTTCTACCATCTTCATCGGTTTAACGGGAAGGTCGGTTGCCTCAACCCCAGTGCACGTTGGAACAGTTCGCATTCCATCAACGCGGGCAACTGCTTATTCCACGAGGAGTTCAGTATGCTGGCATGATCCCTCGCTTGGGTCAGCGGTGGTACTTGTGACGGATTGCACATGCCCACTGGAGTTACAATCAGCAGGCTTGTAACAACAGCACAGAGACTCACCCCTAGGGCGGATGCACCCCCCTCACGGCCGCATGCTCTTTGGCGGACCCATCGGAATAGCCTCTGGATATGCCCAGGTCATCCCGATCAACTGCCTAGGACGGAGTCCCCTGGCTAGCGGAACTCTGGCAGCGCTGGCAGTAAGCCTGCCAGTCCTCAAGAGTATCGATATCCCAGCGCGGGGGCAAATAAGCCACGGAGCAACCCAAGATGCGGCACTGCTGGACTTGATCCTCCAGGGTCCAGCGAGAAGACCAACGAATGTTGTCGAACAGACGGGGACGGAACGAAGCCGTGCCGATCAAATAATAGCCGCCGTCGAAGGAGGGACCGATCACGACATCATACTGTTGCAATAGCTCGAAGCTCTTCTGAAGAAGGGGAACGTCCAGTTCCAAGCAATCGGTCCCGATGGCACAAACCGGGAAGTGCTTAGAAAGCTCCAGCGATGACGCCGTTTCAACAGCCCCGCCGTGAAGCTGTTCGAGTGCCGCGGAATTAGAGACTGACGGAAGATCGGACGGGAGGGGAGCTTCTTTTTGAGCCAAAAGATAGGCCTGTTGAAAAGCGGCTGCCAGCCGTTCGCCCAACGGGCCGCTCTTTTGAACCCACCAGAGGTCGCACAAATGATGCCAAGGAGCAAAGTCCTCCCACGGAGCACCATCGTAAAGGGCGATGAGCCGAGCCTGCCGCCGCAGCGGCTGGATGTTTTGCAGCAAGCGGTCGATCCAGGTGCGATACAACGCGGCGGCTTCCTGGAAACCCACCGCGGCTCCCAAGCGTGTCTTCACCTTTCCCGCGGCGGGATACTTCAGAAAAACCAAGAGGGAAGGGAGTAGTGCAGGCATGGCCAAGAGAGCGTGCATGTCCCAAAAACCCAGAGGGAAGCCGTGATCTCAACTCCAAGAGGCCCAGCCTACCCACGGGGAATGGCTCACGGGCGTTGCAGGGGAATGACTCACGGGCGCAACAGGTGGATTTCCTGTTGCGGTTCGCCCCCGGTGATGTGCACAGTCCCCGCAGCATCGATATACACATTCACTTCACTGCGCACGCCGAATTGGGGCAGGTAAATCCCCGGCTCGATGCTGAAGGCGGTCCGCGGGATCAGGCGGCGTTCTTCGCGGGTCTCGAAGCCGTCGATGTGGGCTCCGTTGCCGTGGACTTCCTGACCGATGTTGTGGCCAGTGCGGTGGGTGAAATAGTCTCCATAGCCGGCACTGTCGATGACATCGCGCACCACAGCATCGACTTCCCACCCCTGCAAGGGGCGGCGTGCGGCAAAAGCCTCCTGCACATGGCGGATGCCGGCATCCCGTGCCGCGACCACCACGCGGAAGACGCGCTCGATCTCCTCCGGCACGCGCTCTCCGACATAGGCGACGCGGGTGTAGTCGGCATACACGGCGCGCGGCTGCTTCTTTTTGGCCCACAGATCAATCAGCACGTAGGTATCCGGACCGATGGCCACATCTTGCTCCGGACTGGTCTCGAAGTGCGGATCGCCGCTATGGGCATTGGCCGCCACAATCGGTGGGCTGTAGGTGGTCAAATCGTGACTCTCGAAAAACTCCAGAATGTGCTTCTGCACGGCAGACTCAGTCACCCGACCGTACTGGCGAATCTGCGTCCGAATGAAGTCGAAAGCGGCATCAAACGCCTGCCGGCACAGGCGGGCGGCCTCGAAGTGGGAACGTTCCTGTTCCGCATCCCACGCCGCCTCGAATAACTGAATCAGGTCCCCAGAGGACACCGGCTCGCAACCGCACGCCCGAATCAGCTCCAGCGTCCCGCCATCCACGCGACTGACGTAAGGATTGGCATTGCGCGGGCTGTATTCCAAGGCCACGCGCCGGCAGCCCGCCAAAACCTGGCCCACCCCTTGCTCCAATTCCTGCCATCGGCGGTAGACGATTTTCCGCCCCGGCAGGTGATCCAAAGCCCACGGTTCGATGGCATGAACCACTTTGCGCGGCTCGCCTTGCACCGGAATGAGATAAAACCATCGCCGGGATAGTTTTTTCTCCTCCAGCGCCAGCAGGCGTTGAGCGAGGAGATTCAAGCCGCGAAAATCGTACAAAAGCCAACCGTCACAATCATACTCCCGTAATGCTGCCTGAACGGCCGCGATGTCGAGCATGGGTAATACCTCGAAGGAATCCGCGAAGGAATCCAAGCGCTACAGCGAGCAACCCTTCAGTGAGGGCAGCCTGCCGCGGCAACCCGGCAGAGCAGCGACTGCCGTTGAGAGCGGGCACAGACCTTGGCTGTCCCAGCCTTCATCACCATAATCAGCATCATACCAGCCGCAATAACCTGAGGATACGCCCTGCCTTGGAGATCATGGGATTGCCGCAATCCCCTTGAAAAGTGGAAACTGAGGCCGACCGGCTTCCTCCCCTGGCTGAGGCAGAAACTCCCGCCGTGCTCTGCCCCAGCGAGTGTATAAACCATCCCCCGCTTCGGAGAGTTTCGCCAGGCTCCTGGGCCAATCCATGCCCGATTTCCGCTCGAGGCAGGCTGCTAAATTGAGCGGTGATTTCCCCTGGAATCGGCGGTGATTTCCCCTGGAATCGAGAGGACCCCGATGCATCACACCTGCCATACGACACGATGGGCCGCTTCCAGCCATCCTGCGATTTTCCGCGCTGAGCGGACTCGAAGGATGCCGCCTCCTAGCCTGCGGATCGCCTGCCATGCCACCCTTGGTAGCGGCCATCGCCGGGTGGAATGGCCGCCCCCCCTTCCAGCGGAAAGCAGCGAGCCTCCCAGGAATAGGCGGTTTGCGGCAAGCGGCGATCGCCCCTCCCTGCAGAGCCTCCGGAGGTCCTGGTCAGCGTGGGGAGCGGGGTTGCTGATGGCGGGCTTGCTCTGCGGGGGAAGCGGTCCGCTCGCCGCGGTGGAACCGGCGGAGTTGAAGCCGGGGCTAGTGGCCACTTACCAGGAACCAGCAGGAAGCCGCAAGGAAGAACCGCCTCGCAGCGTCGTGCGATTGGAAAGCACGGTAGCCGTGCTTCTGGACCGCGGCGAAACCGTCCACCCTCGGTTGGAAGCCTTGGGTAGCGCGCGCTGGTTGGGGTATGTCAATGTGGTGCGAGGCGGGAATTACCGCTTCAGTGCCACGATCCGCCACGGGACGGTGGTGGTGCAGGTCGAGGGGAAAGAGGTATTGCGCGGCCAAGCCGGCGAGCAAGAAATGACCATTCAGGGGCCGGAAGTTTCCCTGGGCGGAGGGGTCCGCCTCCTGGAGGTGGCATGGACCTGTCACTCGACACCGACGCGCTGCACCTTGTGGTGGGAGGGACCGGGTTTCATCCGCGAACCGCTCAATGGGCATTATTTGGGGCATTTACCGTCCCAACGGCCAACGCAGTTTCGCGCCAATGTCCAGCGTGAACAGGGGCGATTTTTATTCGAGGAATTGGCCTGCATCCGGTGCCATCGTCCGGCCCAAGAGGGGGGCGGCGCTCAACGCGGCGGGGAGGAGAAAAATGCTCCACCAGCTTCTGCCGCGGCTTTGCTCGCTCAGTCGTTGGCGGATCGCAGCGGCCCGAAGCTGACGAATCTGGGACGGCGCGTGTACGCCGGCTGGCTCGATCGCTGGCTGGACAATCCGCAGAAGCTGCGTCCTCAAGCCGCCATGCCGCGACTCTTCGGAGAGGATGCCGTTGGCCAAGCGGAACGTTATGCCCTCATCCAGTTTTTCCTTCAACAGGCCGGCCCGCCCTTGCCTCAGTTTCGCCCCCCATTGCTGGCCAATAACGAATGGAAGCAAAGCATCCACCGCGGACAGACGCTTTTTTTCGTCACCGGTTGCGCGGCTTGCCATCAGGAACAAAAGGCTGCTGAGAAAAATGAGGAGGAGGAAGCGCGGGAACCGCTGCGGCCTGAGGACTCGCTCTACGGCTTAGGGACCTCGGCGGGGGCCGCCCCAAAGTACGTCTTAGGGTCGTTGGGCAGCAAAACCCGGCCCGAAGTGCTGGCGGAATATCTGCGCAATCCTTTGGCCCTTCATCCCAGCGGGCGCATGCCGCAGATGCAACTCCAGCCTCAGGAGGCCACTGACTTAGCCCGCTTCCTGTGCCTGGAGCGGGATGACTCGATCCCTGCGGACCTTCCCCCGCTGCCTTCCTTGGCGCCCCAGAAATTGTTTGCCCTGCATGGCCAGCGCCTGCCCGACGGCTGGGAGCAGCTTCCCGCGGAAAAACAATGGGGAGCAGCAGGGGAGATGCTGCTGACGGCCAAAGGGTGCGTCAATTGCCATGAGATCGAGATCCACGGCAAGCCACTACCAGCCAGGATAGCTGTGCCCCTGGAGCGTGTCCTGGCTGCTAGGCAACCCGGCTGCCTGAGCGAACAGCCAAACCCAGGAAGGGAACCCCGCTATGCCCTCACCCCGGAACAACGGCAGGCCCTGCAAGCATTTCTGCGGGACGGCGGACAGGTCTCTACCGCTCGATCGCCCGCCTATCGGGCACGCGTGGCTTTGCGCCGCTACGGCTGCTTGAATTGCCATGTGCGGGATGGGGAAGGCGGCATCCCGAATCCCCTTGCCGAACGGATGCGCCTGCTGGAGAAGGCGGAAAATGCCGACGATATCCGCCCTCCCGTGTTGACAGGTATTGGGCATAAAGCGCGTCGAAGCTGGCTTCAGGCCGTGTTGCTCGAAGGACAACGAGCCAGACCCTGGATGCAACTGCGCATGCCGCAGTACGGGGCAGACCACGTCGGCACCTTACCGGACGCCCTGCCCCGCCTGGAAGGGATGCCGCCGGATGACGAAGTCCGCAAAGTCCCCCTGAGCACCGAGTTGGTCGCGCAGGGACGGCAAATCATCGGCAAAAGCGGCTTGGGCTGCATTTCGTGTCATGACATCAGCGGCATTGCCAATCCAGGAACTCGCGGTCCGGACTTGGCCACGATCCAGCAGCGCGTCCGCTACGACTGGTATGAGCGCTGGCTCCATCAGCCCCTGCGCATGGCCCCCGGCACACGCATGCCCCAGGCATTCGTGGATGGCCAATCCACACTCAAGACAGCCTTCGGAGGAAATCCCCAAGCGCAAGCTCAAGCGATGTGGGCCTATCTGTCGCTCGGACCCGGTTTACCCCTGCCGGAAGGGCTGGAACCGCCGAAAGGATTGATTCTCGCCGTTCGGGAACGTCCCGAATTGCTCCGGACATTCCTGCCCGAAACTGGAGCGCGTGCCATCGCCATCGGTTATCCGCAAGGGGTGCACCTGGCCTTCAGCGCGGAACAATGCCGCCTCGTGTATGCCTGGAGCGGCAACTTTTTGGATGCTTCCCCCGTGTGGAACAATCGCGGCGGCGCCCCGGCCAAACTCCTCGGCCCCAAGTTTTGGACGGCCCCGCCTGTGCATCCGTGGGGGTGGACCTCCTCTGGCGCTGAACCACCCCCCTTCGAGAAACGGCTGCACGACCCGGCATGGGGCGCTCCCCTTCCCCAGGAGCCGCCCCGCGTCTACAGCGGCCCACGCTTGGTTCGATTCGACGGTTATTCCTTGGACGCCCAAGGCCGACCGGCTTTCCGCTATGCAATCCAGACGGAAGCCGGGAATAAGGAAGAAGTCCATATCACCGAGACCCCTGCACCTTTGCGCTCGGCGGTCGCTACCGGTCTGGCCCGACAGTTTCATTGGGACGCACCGCCGCAAGGAACCCTGTGGTTTCTGGCTGCCACGGCGAGCGGTCCGCCCCGCGTGCAGGAAACGGCCACGGGCCGTATCCGCCCCTGGAATGTCTCCAGCGAAGGAGCGGAGTTAGCGGCGACCGGCTGGCGAGTACTTCTCCCCCAAAGCGGCGGGGGAGTACTAGCTCTTGAAGCTCACCAAGCCCCTCCTGGCACTTGCTGGCACTGGGTGAAGCAGAACAACGGCGGGAGCTTGCTGCTCCGGTTCCCACCTCAGCAGCAGCGCTGGCAAGGCCAGATCACCGTGGCCATCTGGAGCCTGCCCCGCGATGAGGACGCCTTGCTCCGCGACTTGGGAAAATGATACAGCATAGCCCAGCAGGGCGGGATCGACCGGCCCCAAACATGCTGTAGTTTCTCCGGGGCGGCACACCCCACTTTTGAGCCAGGCGGATCGAGCCATGAATAGCCAGGCTTTGACGCTTCCGCGCCGCGGATGGAAAGTGCCGATCCGCGGAGTTCTCCTTGCGGTCATCGGACTCTGTGTTGCTACGGCTTGGGCGCTCCCGGAGTCTCCTCAGTGGCGTTCCCTTCTGGGAGTTATTGCCTTCATCAGCATAGCGGTCCTCTGCTCAACGCGATTGGAGGCGATCCAATGGAGGCCGATCGTCGGCGGAATGATCCTGCAACTGACTTTAGCCGTTCTGATTCTGCGCGTTCCGACGGTGTATGACTTTTTTGTCGCCACCAGTGATGTGATCCGCAAGTTCATCGAATTCTCTGACGCTGGCGCCTCCTTCGTCTTCGGACCCTTGGTCCAAGCGGAACAGTTGGAAAAGGGGCTGGGTTTGTCCCAGGGGGGTGGTTTCATCTTTGTCGTCAAGGCTTTGCCCGCTGTCATTTTCGTCTCTTCGTTTTTCACGGTCTTGTATCATTTGGGGATTCTGCAACGGGTCGTCCGGCTGTTTGCCTGGATCATGGTACGGATCATGGGAACGAGCGGAGCCGAGAGCCTCAGCGCCACCGCCAATGTGTTCATGGGTCAAACGGAGGCTCCGCTGATTGTGCGGCCGTACATCCCGGCAATGACCCGCTCGGAACTGCTCGCCTTGATGATCGGGGGCATGGCTACGATAGCCGGGGGCGTCATGGTGGCTTACATCGCCATGTTGGACAAAATCGGCATGGGGCAGCAGGCTTACGCACTTTTGGCGACCAGCGTCATGGCGGCCCCCTGCGGACTTTACCTGGCGAAAATCCTGCTTCCGGAGACGGAAGAGCCGCTGACACGGGGTCACGTCAAGGCGAGTGTGGAACGCAGTCACGCCAATGTCATCGACGCCGCCGCGGAAGGAGCCAGCCAAGGCATGAAACTGGTGCTGAATATCACCGCCATGCTCATTGCCTTCATTGCATTTGTGGCCCTGATCAATCATATCCTGGCCCGGATCGATGGCTGGCTGGGATTGCAAGCCGCGACCGGCTGGTCCGGGCCGCTTAGCCTGGAACGGCTGCTCTCCTGGCTCTTTTACCCCGTGGCCTTGTTGATGGGCGTTCCCGCGGGCGATGCGGCGGCGGCTGGGGAACTCCTCGGCGTCAAGCTGGCCCTCAATGAATTCGTCGCCTACGTCCTGCTGGCCGAAAAATACGGCGACCAACTCCAGCCCCGGACCGTAGCACTCCTGGCCTACGCCTTGACGGGCTTTGCCAACTTCGCTTCGATTGGCATCCAGTTGGGAGGAATCGGCAGTATGGCTCCCCAGCGGCGCGGCGAGCTAGCTCAACTCGGCCTGCTCGCTCTGCTCGGAGGTTTTCTCGCCACCTTGATCAACGCTGCGTGGGCGGGTCTGCTCCTTCCTTGATCCGAAAACAAGCCGACGGTAATCACCCCCCCCCGCTTCCTCCACCCTCGTGTTCCCGCGATCCCTGAATCCCTAGCGAAACTTGCGGCGATGCACCTTGAACTTCCTCACCTCCGTGTCATCCACGGGCACCGACCCACGGATATGGAAGCGCGAGAGGGGGAATTAGGGGCCGGCAGCTTGGTTGCGGGCGGGCCAGTATTTGACACTGCCATCACGGGCGAAGGATAACAGTGCCGAAGCATCGGGTAAAAATTGCAGGCGGAGGATGCGCTCGACATGGCCGGTCAAGCGGGCACGTTCCTGTCCGGTTTGGGGATCACTGAGCACGACGACGCGGTCATATCCGCCGCTGGCCAGGGTGCGTCCGTTCGGGCTAAAGGCCAGGGCATAGACTGCTCCATCGTGTCCTGTGATGTCGGCCTGCCAGTCCAGGGCTTTTTCGGACGGTTTCCAGGAGGCGACTCGGACCAGGCCGTCAGCTTGGGCGATGGCCAGCCAGTCGCCTTGAGGGCCGCCCCAAGCCAAGGCGGTGATGCGATCCTGGAGCTGGCGTTCCAATAACACCCGGCCATCGCGATCCAGGATCACGAGTTGCTTCTCGATAGCCAACGCTAAGTGGCGGCCTGAGGGATCGAAGATGCAATCCCGTGCGGGCTTCTGCTTATCGGTAGTGTAAATGCAGCGAGGAGGGCTAACTTTACCGGCAGGTTTCGCTCCCAGAGCGGGCAGTTCCCAGAGCCAAACTCCGCTCGCCTCAAGCAGAGCTGCTGTCCGGCCCGCGGCATCAACGGCCACGGCATATACCGGACTATTCCAGGGAATCGCCAGCGGGTCGTGAAACCTGAGTGTTTCCCCCCCTGACCAGTCCATTCGCAGCCATAACGCCACGAGGTTCCTTTTACCCGCCTCGGTCCCGATCTCGAAGGAAGTGAGGGCCAGTCGGCCATTGGGCGTCAAGGCGAGAGCGAGAACATGGGGACCTGGCCGCCCTGGACCCCAATCCCATTGTTCCAGAGGAAGGAGAATCTGCCGCAGACGGAATCGATCGCGCAAGTGGGACGGCCAAAGTCCGGCGACAATGTTTCCTTCTCCTTGCGCCCCACGGGAGGCCATGAGAATCAATCGGCCATTGGCACTAGCCGTTACCAATTCGACCACATCCTCCGGGGACAATTCCACGGTCTCACAACGTTGAGGTTGTGTCCTCCATATCCGCGCCGTGCCGTCACTACTTCCGGAGATCAGTTGCAGGCGATCCGGGCTGAAAGCCAAAGCCACCACACTTTGGGCGTGTCCGTGGAGCACGGTCAATTCTCGGCCCGTTGTATCCCAGAGGCGCACCGTCCGGTCGAAACTACCGGAGGCCAGCCACTCGCCATCAGGACTGAAAGCGAGGGAATAGATGGCGGCAGTATGGCCGCTGAGCCGCCGGGGCGGGCGCTCGGGATGGGCCAGGCGAATCAGTTGAATCAGGGGAGTCGCTCCACTGTCAGCAAAAGCCAGGTGCTGGCCGTCCGGGGAAAAGGTGACAGCGCGGATGGGAGCCGTGGATTTGAATTCCACCTGAAGGCGGCTGCCATTCCCTTCCCACACGCGCACGTAGCCATCCGTTCCGCCGCTCGCTAATCGGCGGCCATCGGGGGCGAAGCTCAGAGTGGTGACCTCCGCGATCAAGGCTCGCCCTTCAACCTTCGCTTTGCTAGGGTCAGGGTGGGCCTCGATGGGACGGTCCAACAGCATGGGCAGGCGGTCGGAACGCGGCGGGAAGCGGACAGCCGGAGCGGCACTACCCACCAGAGCGCTCCAGGCCATCACTTCAGCCAAGGGAGGATGGACCGCGGCGAGATTCCACCAGCAGAGCGTTCCATCCGCAGCGCCACTGACGAGCAACCGGCCATCCGGACTGACTGCGAGGGCGGTGACAGCCGCCCCTCCATGCGCTTGGAGCACCTCCCAACGCGGACTTTTCAGGCGCAGGGGACGTACCCACGGACGTAGCGGGCGCAGCAGGTCCAGGGAGCGTTGGGTCTGCTGGAGCAACGCCACGGGCAACTCCCACAGCCGGATGGCTCCGTCCTCTCCCGCGGTGATGAGCAAGGCTTCATCGGGAGTGAAGGCCACAGCCGTGATCCGACCCGAATGGGCGGAGCCGACTAACCAGGTCCGGCCGCTATTCGGGTCCCAGACGTGGACATGTCCCCGATCATCTCCACTAGCGACGAAGCTGCCGCGGGGGGACCAAGCCACAGCGCGGATAGGCGGCGCTGGCCTGGTTTCGAGATGTTGATATTCCACCACCTGCCGTTGGCACAAGCGATGGAGGTAGGCCCAGGTGAAATCCCGGAGTTCGGGGGGACAGCGTTGGGGGTCCTCCAGCAACCGAACGGCACGGTAGGGGTCGTATTCCACCACGGTCGCAATTTGCATCAGTTGCAAGGCGTAGTTGGAGCGGCGGCGTTCCTCGATCTCGCGTTGCAAGCGGGCATTGCTCTCTTCGGCTTCGCGCCGTTTTTGGGCGTTTTCCAGGGCCAGGCGTTCGGCTTCCTGGCGGGCTTGGGCTTCATCTTGCCGGGCCAGACGCGCCGCTTCGGCCTCGGCTTCGCGCTGGCGGACCGCCGCACGCACCTGCAAATAGGCCGTGGTCAAGCCTACCAGCAAGATGAGAAGGGAAGTAGCCGAGACTGCGGCCAAGGCGCTCCAAACCGGATGGCGGCGTATCCAACGCGCCAGGCGCTCCGGGCCGGACAGGGGCCTTGCGAGGATTGGCTCGCCCTCGAGAAAACGCCGCAAGTCCTCCGCCAGCGCGGCCGCACTGGGGTAACGCCGCGAGGGCTGCTTCTCCAGGCACTTCAAGCAGATGGTTTCCAGGTCCAGGGGGATACTGGGCCTGAGACGGCGCGGGGGAACCGGCTCGTCATGCAAAACTTGCAAGATGATGTCGAGGGGGCTTTCTCCCAGAAAGGGGGGCCGGCCAGTCAGCAACTCGTAAAGGATGGCGCCGAGAGAATAAATATCCACGGCGGGCCCAATGTCCCGGTTTCTCCCCGCCGCTTGCTCCGGAGCGATATAGCTTGGGGTGCCCATGACCGCCCCGCTGCGGGTCCCTGCACTCCCGCTTTCCTCCAGGCGCTTGGCCAGGCCAAAGTCCGTAATTTTGGGTTCCAAATCACGGGGTAAGGGCCAAGGAGGCGAGTCGCTTGTGATACCGTCAGGGGAAAACGCCTCTGTGGAGGGATAGGGAGCCGTCAGATTGACCCGCCGGAGCAGGACGTTGGCCGGCTTGAGATCCCGATGGATTACCCCGCGGCTGTGGGCATACTGCGTGGCTTGCGCCAACAGCAGGACAAGCTCGGCGGCCAGGTGTGCCGGCCAGGGACCACGCTGCAAATGGGTGGCCAGGTTACCCCCTTCCACATATTCCAGAGCCAGGTAGAGATGTCCGCCCGCCTCGCCGATCTCGTAAATTTGAACGATATTCGGATGCTGCAAGGCTGCCACAGCCTCGGCCTCCCGACGGAAGCGGGCACGGGCCTCAGCATCGGCGTGCACACCTGCCAGAATCATCTTCAGGGCGACAATCCGGTTCAGGCTCAGTTGGCGGGCCTTGTACACCACGCCCATACCGCCGCGGCCCAACTCGCCGAGCAATTCGTAGCCGGGCACCTGCGGCACTGGCTCCAGCCTCGCTACGCTGCCGGTCGATCGCCCCTCGGCTGTTTCTCCATCCGCCGGCAACAGTTGAACCAAACTATCCCCGGTCGAAGCCAGCATTCCGTGTTCCTGAGCGTGGCCCTGCTCGCGCGGCGGCAGGGTGCTCTCCACCACAACGGCTTGATCTAAGCTAGGGCTGTCCGAGGGGGCAGAGACGGACGAAGATTCCAGCTTTTGCAAGCGGCCTGGGAAGAACGTTCGGGTCAATCCTTTCCCCACCGGGTCCATTTGTTCCACCGGTGCGGCCAAAATCACCGGATCGACATGCGGTAAGCCGGTCTGATCCTCGCGCTGGGACTGCGACGGCAGACTCTCCCATTGCTCCGTGCCACAGACGGGGCAGGCGCGGGGGAGCGGGCCATCCAGCGGCATCACCCACGTATGGCCCTCCGCACAGCGGTACTGATTCGTCATGCCATCGCCTCAGCCGACGCAAGTAGCTTCATTATCCACGTTCCCCAGACTGCGGCAAGCCAACCTCAACAGCCGGCCTCCAGGCTTGTGGGATGATTTCAGCCCTCTTTTCCCTCCTGTTTGCTCCTCACCTTTTCTGTTCGCTCCCAGGTTTTGGGGATTGCGCTTTCCAGTTGCTCTGGAGTTTTTTGCGGAAAGTTGGTAATTACCCCCCGCTCACGGATCCCCTGCAATAAGGACGCCAACCTATGAGCCAACCCAACAGCCC
>ENA-ORXB01000535-ORXB01000535.1-sediment-metagenome-genome-assembly--contig:-NODE-535-length-70631-cov-204.969456_pt1 | contig 70631 bp, 55 predicted proteins | sample MGYA00237863_ERZ511475 | MGnify/ENA primary metagenome ERZ511475 (study PRJEB26305, sample SAMN06343858) | sediment metagenome | isolation source: hot spring sediment | place: Canada: British Columbia... | reverse complement strand
ACCTTCAACCGGGTTCGCCGCCGGATTGAGACCACGCTCTCAGTGCTCAAAGGTTACTTCTTGCTGGAATTCCATCGAGCCAGGACATTCGGCGGACTGGCCTGGCGGGCGCTTCTTACAATTATCGCATTTCTCGTGCGCCGAAGGTATGCCCTCGGCATATAGAATTCGCAGCAAAGGTTTGCAAGAAGGTGCGGGGTCGCCTCATTTATCCTCCTGCAAGCCTTCAGGTCATGAAAAGCCTCCACTGCCCCGGTCTGCCTCTTATGGGGTCGGCGTAGGGGTCGGTGTATCGGTTGGTGTCGGTGTCAGGGTGGGGGTAGGGGTACTGGTTGGTGTATCTGTCGGCGACGGCGTTGGTGTAGGCGTGGCCGTCGGCGTGGGCGTGCCGGTCGGCGTAGCCGTCGGTGTGAGCGTGGCTGTCGGCGTCGGCGTGGGCCAGTCCCCAATCCGCTGCCACCAGAACTTGATGCGTGCCTTACCCGTCCCTTCGTAATACTCCACCGTCAACCGACGGGCACCCGTCAGCAACAGGTCCACGGTGTAGACTCTGCTGGCGTCGCTGGGATGCCACTCGTCCAGCACTTTCGTGTCGTCCACATAGACCCGGACCCCGTCGTCGGCCTGGGCGAAGAGGCGGTAGCGGCCCGGATCAAAGGTCACCTGGCGGGTCCAGCGGGCCGAGAAGTTGTCGGCTGGCAGGCCCCAGGCGGGCGCACCGGTGCCCCAGTCAAAATCCAGCGCCACGTCGTTGTGGACCAGTGCAGGACTGCCGCTCAGGTTGGGGTTAGACCAGTATTCGCCTTTCCAGTTCGGGAAGGAAGGGGACGCGACCTTTTCCCACCACACCTGGATGCGCGCGTCACCGGTGTTCTCGTAGTACTCCACCCGCAGGCTGTGGGTCCCCTGCACCAGCGCGTGATCCGCCGTAATCTCGCGGGCGCTGCCGTCGTGCCAGGAGTCAATGATTAACTGGTCGTCCACCCACAGGCGCACACCGTCATCCACGATGACACGGAAGCGATAGGTGGCCCCCTCAAAGGGATACGTACGCGTCCAGCGGGCCGAGAAACCGTTGGCAGGGATGTTGGCGGCGGGCGAACCGGCTCCCCAGTTGAAGGAGATGTTCTCGTCGTTCCGCACCAGCACGGGGTTGCCGCTCAGGGTGCGGTTGGACCAGTACTCGCCCTTCCAGTCGGGGTAGGCGGTCAGTTTTTCCCACCAGACCCGAATGACCGCGTCGCCGCCGCGTTCGTAGTACTCCACGCGCAGGGCGTGCGACCCGGCAGTCACCTTTCGGTCCGCGGTCACCTCTCGCCGACTGCCGTCCTGCCAGGAGTCCAGCACCAGCACGTTGTCCACGTAGATGCGAACTCCATCGTCCACCACGGCGTGGAAGCGATAGAGGCCCTCTTCAAAGGTCGCAGTGCGGGTCCAGCGGACGGAGAAGTTGTCGGCGGGGAAGCCGGAGGCCGGTGCGCCCGGTCCCCAGGTGAAGTTGATCTCCGGGTCGTTCCGCACCAGTGCCGGATCGCCGGTCAACCACAGATTGGCGAAGTACTCGCCGCGCCACGCCGCAGGCGGGGTGGTGGGTCGGGGTGTGGGCCGCCGGGTTGGGGAGGGGGTCGGCGTCGGAGGGGGCGGAGTGGGCGTCGCCGGAGCGGTGGGCGGAGGGGAGGCCACGGGGGTGGCCGTATTGGTCGGCGCTGGCGGCGCGGTCGGGGTCGCGGCCAGCGGCAGCAGGATTCGGGCCTCGCTGCCGGTCGCGGAGGACCAGGCCACCACGGGCACGCGCGGCTGCCCGGCCCCGGCGTCGGCGGGCAGAACGACAATAGTCACAAATCGGCCGTCCACTCCGACGACGGCGGACGTCAGCGGCGAGCGTTTCCCATCGGGGCCCTCCACTCCAATGAACACGGTGTCCCCGGGCTTCCAGCCTTCGCCGGTCACGGTGACCGGCTGGCCGGGCATGGCGGTGTCTATGGCGATGCGGATAGACGGAGTCGCCGTTACCGGCGCGGCGGTGGGGCGCGGCACAAATCGGGGGGTCAGTATGGAGATGCCGAACAGGCACAGGGCCATGAGCATCAGGCCGATGCCCAGGATCGCGATCAGGGTTGCCCGGGATTGCGGGTCTTGACTCGTTTTGCTGATTGCATCCTTCATGGCGTCTACTCCCAACGGCTGGAATCGCACTGGCTAACTCTTATGACGTCCCCGTGGGGCAAGGAGTTCCCCTTCAGGGAGATAGGGGACAGTTATACCCCATCCGCATATGTGGAACGTATCCCTGCTTCCCTGATGCGCAGGAACTCTCCGGCACTTCCAGTATACCGCAAACGAAAGGCGCCGTCTACTGTCAATTCTTACAGATTCAGGGGAATCTCCAATCTCGTTCAACTGTTCAGTCCCCACTGCCCCAGTTCATCACTATCTCCGAATCATTTGTGCCTCCCTCCTGCCGCCTTCGGCGGCTGCTGAGAAGGTGAGAGTGTGCGCTCCTACCGGGAGAGGGATAAAAGAAAAAAATTTGTTTTTGTGGTGGCGGCGAAGCCGCCACCACAAAAACAATTTTCTTATCCATCTCTCTCCGCCGTTTCAGGGTGGGGAAGAGGGACAGGGGAGAGAGGAGGCGAAGAAGTTCCCTAAAAGAGAACTTTTTCAGCACTCTCCGTAAGGCCAGGGGGGAGAGGGGGACAAAAAGGGAATGAGTTGTAGGGCAACTGCTATTGCAGTTGCCCTACAACAGTAGTTCTACCGGTGGGATGTGGCCTGGTCGCCCGGGGTTTCCACCCGGATCACTTTCGCCCTCCAGTCCCCGGCCCGCAGGCCGCCACCCGCCGCCTGCAATAGGGCCAGCAGGTCAAATTTCGGCCCGACCTCCAGCGTGATGACCGTCCCCTCCGGAAGGCTCTCCAGGCGGCCCCCGAACACCACTTTCTTCTTCACCCCGCGCGGTGGGACGTCTATTGTGTACCCTTCCCCCTCCCGCCGCAGGGAGAAGGGGACATAGGCCCCGCGCAGGTACCCCTCCAGCGCGGCCCGCGCGGCCGGAAGGGGGAGCGGGAGGAAGAGGGCCAGGCAGGCCTTCGCAAAAGCGCCGGGGATGAATTCGTCCACCGGCCCCAGCAGTTCCATTCGTTCGGGACAGGATAAATTCTGCGCTACGGGGCGGGATAAATCGGGCGCTGCACGCGATAGAGGGGCCAGCGCGCTCCGTAGCGCATCGGCGTCCCAGGCCCGGAGGGCGAAGACCGTCTCCCCGCCCAGGGTGGGAAAGCGGCGGTTGTTGGGCGGGACGGTGAACAGCGCTTCCCGCACACTGAGGAGATTGTCCGTCAGTTCGGGCGCGCGGGCCAGGATTTGCCGGAAGACGAAGGCGTTGAGAAAGGCCGGGTGGACGCCGGAGAGGGAGGCGTCGGTGCGGATGCGGTAATAGACGGGGCGGAGGCGCCGTTTGCGGCTCACGACCTCCCGCAGTTGGGCCAGATACGGCCCCAGGTCCGGGACGCGGATGCGGTGGTGCAGGATGGCCTGCCGGTGCTCCTCGTCCGGGCAGGCGCCGCATCCCTGGCAGCGCCCCGGCCCCGCCGCGTCCCCCAGGCAGTAGCCCGGGTCCAGGCCGGCGCGGGCTGCCTGATACTGCCGGTACAGAAAATCCGCCGGGATGTCGGTCTGGACGAACTCCAGCGGGAAAGGGTAATCGGGGCCTTTCTCGCCCAGGAACGCGTCGTCCCAGCGGCCCGTCCGCTCCATCCAGGCCCGCAGGGCCTCCCAGTACCCGCGGGGCAGGCGGCCGTCGTAGAAATCCCCCTCTCGCGCCCGCGCGACCAGCAGTTCCACCAGCCAGTATCCCCCCAATGCCAGCACCTGGGTGGTGGCGTATTCGGACCAGTCAAAGGCCAGGCGAAACTCAAAACCGGCCGTCTCACAGGCGGATTTGACCGCGCCGACCAGGGGGCGCCAGGGCTTTTCCTCCAGGAAGAGACGGTCGTACCGCAGGGGAGTGAAGGGCATCCGCACCAGCGGCCCGACACTGAAGATGACCCGGGGCCGGGAGGGAGAGGCATCCCGCACCTCCCGCAGCCAGCGGACGAAGGCCCGGAATTCGCTCAGGTCGTCCTCCGTCTCGTAGCCGGTGAGGATGTAGAAGAGTTTGATGCGGCGGATGGGCTCCCGCACCAGCCGCTCCAGCAGGGCGACCATCTCATCGGTGGGGAGGCTCTTATGCAGGAACGCCCGTTGCCGCTGGCTGATCCCCTCAATCCCCAGGGTGAACTCCCGCTTCTCCGCTGTCAATTCCGCTTCTATCAGGCCGGGCACCCGCCACAGGATGTCGGCCCGCTGGCTCTTCATGCTCACCCGGTCAAAGAGACGGTGCAGTTCCAGGAGAAGGTCAAAGATTTCCCCGTGGGTGTTGAAGTTGAAACTGTAGAGGCTGATCTCCTCCACGCCCTGGGCCTGCTTTAACTCCCGGGCCACTGCGAGCAGGTCCTGCGCGGGAAGTTCCCGGTAGGGCTTCCGGTCGTACCCCTCAAAACAGAAGGAGCAGAAGGCCGGACAGCCCCAGGTGATCTGGAGGTAGGCGGTGTGGGCCTCGGGGGTGTTCAGGATGGGGTAGACGGTGGGCAGGTCCTGCGGCCGGGGCCGACAGACCGCCCTGACGGTCCGGCGACGGGTTCCGGCGACCCAGAGGCCAGGACCCGTGGCAGCCGCGGCTTCCAGCCGCTCCCGCTTCCCGCCGTCCATCCGCGCCAGTGCCCGGACGATTTCTCCGACCTGCCCCTCCCCTTCCCCGAAGAAGATGCCGTCGGCCAGCGCGTCGCCGTCCTCCCGGATGGCGGCCTGCGCGGCCATGGCGTTGGAGCCGCCCAGGAGGACGACCGGGTCATCTTCCCCGCGCTCTCCGGCGAAGAGGGGGATCCCGGAGCGGAGCAGGAGGTAGGGGAGGTTGAGCAATTCCAGGATGTACGCGTTGGAGACCAGTATCAGGTCAAAATCCCGCGCCGGGCGGCGGGAACGGACGCCGGTCAGGGAGGAGAGGGTGTCTCCTGCTCCGTCCGGTGGGAAGAAGGCCAGGTCCACATACGCCTCAGGGAGCGCCTGGCGGACTTCGTGGAAGAGAAAGCGGTGGGGGAGAGAGCGGTCTACGTCCTGAAGGGGGGAGAGGCGCGCGATGAGGACCCGGTAGGGGGCGTTTTCAAACTGAGAACAGGGTGCAGGGCGTTGGTCGCATGTCGCAGGGTGCATGTCGCAAGTCGCAGGGCGCAAGGCGTCGCGTGGAACGTTTTTTCCAGCGGCGGCTGCGCGGTAGTCCTCCTGGCGATATGGGAAGACGCCTAATGTAATAACCTCTCTTTCCACCCCTCCCCTCTCCCACCGCCGCAGGCGAGCGGGAGAGGGGAGGGGCTGGAGGAGGGGTGAGAGCAAACTGCCCCTGCACAAATGCAGGTTAATACTACAACCGCACTTCCCCGTTTTGAAGGGTCAGAGGTGACTGTCACCTGCCTTGACGCCTGACATTTGCGAGCATCCTCTGGTTGACACAGGCGTTTGATCGCCCCCTGGCCTTATAGGTGACAGTCACCTTGAGCATCTGCGGTTGTAGTATTAATTTGTGAAACTTCATCAGCAGGCCCGGCGGCCCGTGCCACGCCGGAAGGCGTCTGCCCTTCAGCCGCTGATGCCCGCGACCACCGCCGTGAAAGAGGCCAGAAACCAGTGGATGAGGAATGGGTACAGAAACGAACGGGTCCGCCAGGCAATGTAGCCGAAGGCGGCCCCGCCGAAGATGCAACTGAGCGTCTCCAGTTCCGGCTTCCCGATGTGGGCCATCGTGAACGGGACCGCCTGCAGGAGCAGCGCCAGGGGCCCGCAGGCCCGGTAGAGGGCAAAGAGGAGAAACCCCCGGAAGAAGAACTCCCACCCCAGCAGTTCCGCCCCGTCCGCCAGCCAGAAGAGCCGCCCGGACGCGGCGGTGCCATAGTATTCCCGGAACGACGGGGTCCGGGCGACGAAGGCCATCAGCGCCGCCAGCCCCGCGCAGGCCCCCAGAGTCCAGCGCAGGCCCGCCCGCCAGTCCCCCAACTGGACCCCGTAGCGGGCGGGGTGCTCCCGGAAGACCAGCAGGACGATGCCCAGCGGGACCACCAGGTAGAGCAAAGTACGGGTCAGCAGCCGGTCCTCCCAGAGGATGTGGTAACTATCGGCCACCAGCAGGAGCGTGCTGGCGACGGTCGCCACGGCGGCCCGCCATGTCGCGGGGACGTGCCAGGCACTTCTGAAAGTGCCTGGCACGTCCTCAGAGCATTTCGCAAAACCCGCGTTCATCCGAGTCCGCTCAGCCTCGCCGCGGCCAGCGCGGCCTCCGTCGGTGCGCCGGTCTGCGGGTCCCAGCCGTATTCGGCGTACGCCCCCGCCAGCAGGACCTCCAGGTCGGGCACCACGCCCGCCGCCCCGCCCGTCTCCAGCGGCTCCAGCAACGGCGCCGGGAGACGGTCGCTGGCGCGGGTCACCCCCCGGCGCATGTTCAGCACCCGCTTCAGGGTGACGATGCGCTTCCCGGCCTCTAACAGGTCCTCCGGAGCCCAGCCCCAGCCCGTGGCCCCGTTCAGCGCCGCCAGGACCCGCTCCACGCCGGGGTTCTGGAACTGGCAGAGAATCATGGAGTTGTACAGGTTGCGCCAGGCCTGCTGACGGGCCGCGATGCGTCCCTTCTCCTCCGTCATCTCCAACCGGTCGCCGGGGAGGATGCCCAGTTCCACCGCCGGGCCCTGCCCGGTGTCCACGCCGTACATGTCCCCCTCCATGTGGCAGGCGCCGCGCGGGGAGAGGGCGTAGGTGACGGCCATCCCGACGAAGGCGCGCGGGTCGTGCATCGGCACCTCCAGCCGGTTGACCACGATGGCCCGGTCGGGGACGCCGAACCGTTCCGCCAGCGCTGCGCTCCCCTCCGCCAGGACGTCCCCGAAGCCCTCGCGGCGGGCAATCATGGGGATGAGCCGGTGGACGGTCTCCGCGTCGCCGAAGCGGAGTTCCAGGCCGCCGGTGTCGGCGGGGGTGAGGATGCCCCGCTCCGCCAGTTCGCAGGCCAGAGCAATGGTGCAGCCGGTGCTGATGGTGTCCATCCCGTAGACGTTGCAGAGGTGCCCGGCGTAGATGACGGCCTCCAGGTCGGCGATCATCAGCATCGTCCCCAGGGCGCCGATGGTCTCATATTCGGGGCCGTCCACCTTCTCCAGGCCGTAGCGGGGCGCGCGGGTCTCCCGACCGCAGGCGATGGGGCACCGGTAACAGGCCATCGGGCGGTTCAGGTACTGATCCGTCAGGAGGACGCCGGAGAGGTTCCCGGCCTCCTCCCACTCCCCCAGCCGCCAGTTCCGGATGGGCAGGTCGCCAAACATGAGAGCCATGTCCACGTAACTGGCCGTCCCCGCCAGCCGGAGCGCCTCGGCGGCCATATCCTCGGAGGCGGCGGCGTTGACCTCCCGTACCGTCGCCTTGAACCCCTCCGGGTCCGCCAGGGGGACCTGAGCGGTGCCCCGCAGGGCGACGGCCTTGAGGTTCTTGGAGCCCATCACGGCGCCCATACCGGTCCGTCCGGCGGCGCGGCCGTGGTCGTTCATCACCGCCGCCATCTTCACCCCCCGCTCCCCGGCGGGGCCGATGCAGAGGACGCGCGCCTTCGGCTCATTCAGCCGTTCCCGGACCCCCTCCTGGGTGGCGTAGGAGTCCATGCCCCAGAGGTCGGCCGCGTCGTGCAGGCGGGCTTCCCCCTCCACCACGGAGAGCCAGACGGGGCGGTCGGCCCGCCCGGTGACGATGATGCCGTCGTATCCGGCGAAGCGGAGTTCCGGCCCCACAAAGCCCCCGGTGTTGGACTCCCCCCAGATGCGGGTGAGGGGGGAGAGCGCGCAGACGCTCAGCCGTCCCGCCGAGGGCATCGCAGTGCCCACCAGCGGGCCGGTCATCAGGATGAGGGGGTTCTCCGGGCCCAGGGGGTCCGTCTCCGGGCCGACCATGTCCAGCAGGTAGCGGGCTGCCAGGCCGCTCCCGCCGACGAAGAGACGGGCGTATTCCTCGTTCAGGGGCTCCTCCCAGATTCGGCCCCCGGAGAGGTCCACGCGCAGCAGTTTGCCCATGTAGCCGTTCATGTTGCCTCCTTACACAGGTCGCAGGTCACAGGTCGCAGGGAGCAGGTCGCAGGGCGCAGGTCGCAGGGTCACCGTCCCAGCAGGCGCAGGATGGCCTCTATGCCGTAGTACCCGGCCAGGGCGAAGGCAATGTTTTTGACGATTTTCCCCGCCGCGCAACTGGAGAGAAATTTCCAGAGGGGGAAGCGAAGCGCGCCCGCGATCATCCCGCCGATGTCAAAGACGGGGTTGGGGATAACCGCCAGGACGAAGATGACCCAGACCCCATAGCGGCGCATCCAGCCCTGGATACGGTCGTAGATGGGGCGGTCGGCGACCAGGGTCTGGCCACTGTAGCCCAGCAGGTAACCGGAGAGTTCCCCCAGCGCCTGCCCGATGCCCGCGACAATCCCTACCAGCCAGGGGTTGAAGACGCCACCCAGCACCGAACTGACCGCCAGGCCGGGGATGGGCAGGATGATGGTGGCGTTGCTGAGCAATCCCACCAGGAAAACGGCCGCGTAGCCGTAGGCCGCCAGTTCCTGGAGGCGGTCCCGGAAGTAGACGGCGGCCGCCAGCGCGCCGAGGATGACGATGCCCGTCAGCACCTGGACGGCGCGCAGGTGGGCTGGAGAGGGGCGTTTGTGTTCTAACCGCAGAGGACGCGGAGGGCGCGGAGGTTGTATCTGATTGTTCCTCTCTGCGGCCTCCGCATCCTCTGCGGTGACGATGAACGTAGCCTTCATCGGGTTCACCTGGGGAAAGGGGTGCCCAGGCGGACGACGCGCCGGTCCGGCGGCACCCCCCGGGTGGTGTTGCAGCAATCCACGACCCGCCGTGCCTTCTGGACCACCCGCGCGTAGTCTACGGACCGGTGCCCGGTCACGATGACGACGCAGTCGGCAGATTCCAGTTCCTCATCGGTCAGCGGGACGGAATCCAGCGTGCAGTTGGGCCGGTAGAAGACGTCCCCGCCGACGGTGAAGTGGGGGATGTAGGGGTCGTGGTAGCGGACCTCCGCGCCCCGGGCCAGCAGGAGTTCTATCACCCGCTCGGCGGGGGAATTGCGGGGGTCGTCCACGTCCGGCTTGAAGGCCACGCCCAGCACCAGCACCCGCGCGCCCTTCAGGGGAAGCCCGTCCTGAGAGAGGGCCTCCGCCACCAGGTCCACCGCGTGGTAGGGCATGGCCTGGTTCACCTCCGCCGCCAGTTCTATGAATTTGGTGTAGAAGTCGTATTCGCGGGCTTTCCAGGAAAGGTAATAAGGGTCTACAGGAATACAGTGCCCGCCAACCCCGGCTCCCGGATAGAACGGCATAAACCCAAAGGGCTTGGTCTTTGCCGCCTCTATGACCTCCCAGAAGTCAATCCCCATCCGCTCCGCCAGCAGGGCCAGTTCGTTGACCAGCGCGATGTTGACGGAGCGAAAGATGTTCTCCAGGAGTTTGGTCATCTCGGCGGCGCGGGGGGAGGAGACGGGATGGACCGGCGCGCCCATCTGGCCCAGCAGGTCGCAGGCCAGGCGGGTGGACTCCGGGTCCACGCCGCCCACCACCTTCGGGGTGTTGTAGGCCGACCACTGTTTGTTGCCGGGGTCTATCCGCTCCGGGGAGAAGGCCAGGTAGAAGTCCACCCCCGCCCGCAGGCCGCTGGCCTCCAGGATGGGCTGGACGACCTCCTCGGTGGTGCCAGGGTAAGTGGTGGACTGGAGGACGACCAGGTGGCCGGGGCGGAGGCGGGGCCGGATGCCCTCGGCGGCGGCGCGGATGAACGAAAGGTCAGGGGCCCGCTGAGCGTCGTAGGGTGTGGGAACGCAGATGAAGATGGCGTCCGCTTCCCGGAGCGCGTCGTAGTTCGTGGTGGCGCGGAGGCGGCCCGAGGCCACATGCGGGCGCAGTTCCTCATCGGAGACGTCGCCGATGTAACTGCGGCCCGCGTTCAGCGCGGCCACTTTGCCTTCATCCACATCCACGCCGACAACGGGGAACCCGGCCCGGGCGAAGGCCACCGCCAGCGGCAGCCCCACATACCCCAGTCCGATCACCGCAATCCGCGCGGTGCGGGAGGAGATGCGGGAGGAGAGCAGGTCAGTGGTCATCGTCGCCACCATCCTTGAGAATCGCCCCAAATCGTAACTACCTGCCAGGGGGCCTCCGGGCAAGCGCCACAAAAGACGCTGGCGAAGGCGCGCCCCTGTAGCGCAGGCTGCCAGGCCTGCATGCAGGCTAACAGCCTGCGCTACGTTACCTGCAAACCGATCAGGGTGGGTGTTACCCCAAATCTTATTATACATCCCGTTGTTTGTCAAACTGTTAACGATTCAGCCGATAAGAATCGCCCTCACTGGGCACTTCGTGCCGGGTGTCGGCGGAGGCCGACACCCTTCACCCACGCCAATCCGTGTCCCATTTCCTGATAACACCTGCCTCCACCCTTATTTCCGGCTCAACGGTTGCACATTCTGCAGAATATGATATACTTGTCCCAGAAAAGTATTACCAAGAGGGGAAAAAGTATGACTACAGCAACGGTTACGGCGAAGGGATGGGTCGTTATCCCCAAAGAATACCGTGACCGATACGGTCTCCGGCCAGGTACAAGGGTGCAGTTCATTGATTACGGTGGCATTCTGTCCATCGTAACTGTTCCCGAAGACCCGATTGCCGAGGGTATGGGAGCGCTCAGACGGTTCGGAGGTGAAAACCTCTGGACTCAGGCTCTTTTGAGGGAGCGCACGGAAGAGCAGACGAAGGAGGAGCAGGAGATTGAGCCAGATTTACGTCCTTGATGCCTTTGCTCTTCTGGCCTATCTGCGGGGCGAGCCGGGGGCAGAACGGGTGCGGGACCTTCTCCTTCGTGCCCGGTCTGGCGAGGCCCGCCTCTACTTGTGCCTGGTCAACTACGGGGAAGTGCTCTATATCAGCGAACGCCAGGGGGGCCGCCCCGCCGCAGAGGAAGCAATTCGCATCATAGACCACCTCCCCCTGGAGACAGTGCTGGCCGACCGGGACCTCACCTTTGCCGCTGCTCACCTGAAAGCCCGATATCCCATTTCCTACGCGGATGCCTTTGCAGCCGCTCTGGCCCAGAAATTGAGCGCCACACTGGTGACCGGCGACCCGGAATTCCGGAAAGTGGAAGCGGTGGTGGAGATAGAATGGTTGACGAACTGGTAGAGACCGATGTCCTGATCATCGGCTGCGGGATTGCCGGGGCGACGGCTGCTCTCTTCCTGGCGCGCGACCGTCAGCGGCAGGTCACCATCATCACCCGCGCGGCCGACCCCGAGGAGAGCAACACCCGCTACGCGCAGGGGGGCATCGTGGCCCTGGGGGAGGACGACAGTCCCGACCTGCTGGCCCAGGACGTGCTGGCCGCCGGGGCTGGCCTGAGCCTCCCCGCCGCCGTCCGCATCCTGGCCGAAGAGGGACCCCGACTGGTGGAGGAGTTGCTGATTCGGGAACTGGGCGTCCCCTTTGACCGGGAGCCCGACGGACGGATGGCCTACGGCCTGGAGGGGGCCCACTCCCGCCCCCGCATCCTCCACGTCGGCGATGCGACGGGGCAGGCCATCATCGGGGCACTGGTCGCCGCGCTGCGCCAGTACCCCAACGTCCGCCTGGTGACCGACGCCACGGCGGTGGACCTCATCACCTTCCCTCACCACGCCCGCAACTCCCTCACCGTCTACGACCCCATTACCTGCCACGGCGCATACGTACTGGATCGGGCTACCGGACGGGTGCATCGGTACCTCTCCGGAGCGACGGTGCTGGCGACGGGGGGGCTGGGTCGCATCTACCGGTACACCACCAACCCGGAGGGGGCCCGGGGCGACGGGCTGGCCATGGCTTACCGGGCCGGCGCGCGGGTCATCAACGCCGAGTACGTCCAGTTTCACCCCACCGTCCTGGCTCTGCCCGGTGCGGAGGGCTTCCTCATCTCCGAGGCGGTACGGGGGGAGGGAGGGCGGCTGCTCACCCCGGAGGGCCGTCCGTTTATGCAGAAGTACGCCCCGGAGTGGGGCGACCTGGCACCCCGGGATGTGGTCGCGCGGGCCATCCACCACGAAATGGTCACCAACGGCTACCCTTACGTCCTGCTGGACATCGCCTCCGTCCTCCCGCCGGAGCGGATTCGGAAGCGCTTCCCCACCATCTACGAACGGTGCCGGTCGCTGGGGCTGGACATCACCGCCCAGCCCATCCCAGTCGTCCCGGCGGCCCACTACTTCTGTGGCGGGGTCTGGACCGACGGGTGGGGTCGGACAACGATTCGCGACCTCTATGCCGTCGGGGAGGTGGCCTGCACGGGGGTGCACGGGGCCAACCGTCTGGCCTCCACGTCGCTCCTGGAGGGGCTGGTCTGGGGCCAGCGCGCGGCGCGGGACATCGCCGCGCGGGGAGTGCTCTCCATCGTCTCCCCGGAGGAGGTGCCGCCATGGGAGGAGACCGGGGTGGAGGAGGCGGACCCGGCCCTCATCTGGCGCGACCTGCGGGCCATCCAGCACACCATGTGGAACTACGTGGGGCTGGTCCGCTCCGAGCGGCGGCTCACGCGCGCCCTCCGGGACCTCCGTCACCTGAAGGAGGAGATAGACGATTTCTACCGAACCAGCCGGTTGACGGATGGGCTGGTCGGGCTGCGCCATGCGGTGCAGGCGGCGCTCCTGGTCGCCGAGGCCGCCTACCACAACCGCCAGAGCCGGGGCTGCCACTATCGGGATTCCTGATTTGACAATTCTCCGAATCGGAGTAAAATAAAAGGCGAATTCACTGAGGAGCAGACCAGATGCGCATTGCGATGATTTCCTGGGTTATTGGGGTTCCCATGCTGTGCAACGGGGTTGCCCGTATACCCTGCCGCAGTGCGCCACCTGGCTGATAATTGAAATAATACTTAAGGCCGTGGGCGCCTGCGGGAGCCCACGGCCTTTTGATTTCTCCATCGCGCGAGGCCGTGGGGCCCCCCCACGGCCTCGCCGCTTCTAAAGAAACATTGTTTTTGTGGTGGCGGCGAAGCCGCCACCACAAAAACAATATTCTTCTTATCCCCATCTCCCCCCTATGAAACGGTGAGGGTGAGGGGGTGAAAAAGATTTCCTTAAAGGGGACCTTTTCGGCGCCTTCCTGAGTCGCAGAGGGTGAGGAAGAGAGGGCAAGATGTACGAAGACATCCGTATCGCCGTCGTTGTATCCGAAGTCACCAAACGGTTTCGCAAACATAACGGGTTCTTCCACCTGAGGAAACGGGAGGACGCGGTCTCCTCCACCGTTGTCGCCGTGGACCGCATCAGTTTCCAGGTGGAACGAGGGGAGATTTTCGGCATTCTGGGCCCCAACGGCTCCGGCAAGTCCACGCTGGTGCGGCTCATTGCCACTCTCCTCCTGCCCGATTCCGGCCAGATCACCGTCTTCGGCCACGACGTCGTGCGGGAGGAGATGGCCGTCCGGCGGCTCATCAACCGCGTCTCGGTGGAGGCGTCCTTTTTCAAGAAACTCTCGGCGATGGAGAACCTCCTCTACGGCGCCCGCCTCTACGGGCTGGAAGGCCGTCAGGCCCGCGAGCGCGCGCTCCAGATTCTCACCCGGCTGGGCCTGAAGCGGGATGAGGTCTTCCAGCCGATGGAGGAGATGAGCCGGGGGATGCAGCAGAAGGTTGCCATCGCCCGTGCTTTCCTCACCCAGCCGGTCCTGCTCCTGCTGGACGAGCCGACCACCGGGCTGGACCCCCGGTCCAAGCGAGAGGTCCAGGCGTTCGTGCGGGAACTGCGAGATGACCACGACGCCACCATCCTGCTGACCACTCACGATATGCAGGAGGCGGACGTCCTCTGTGACCGGATTGCCATCATAGACGACGGGCGCATCGTCGCCCTGGACACCCCCGGCGCGCTGAAAGCGCGCGTTGGGAAGGCCAACGGCCACGAGGTGACACTGGAGGACGTCTTCATGGAACTGACGGGCAAAAAGTTGCGGGTGGAGGAGGAAGAATGAACGGGTTGACGGTTCGTCCGGCGACTCCCGAGGACGCGGCCGCCATCACCGCCGTCCACTGTAGCCATATCCAGGTCTGGCGGCGGGGTGGGAAGGGGGAAGTGGTGCCGTACGACGTGCTCTCTTCCTACGAGCACTGGCTCCATGGCGGCCCGTGGATGAACGCGGAGACCTGCGCGGCGTACCTCCGACGCTGGCTGGGAGCGGGCCATCTGGCCCTGGTCGCCCTGCGGGGGGAGGAGGTGGTGGGCGAGGCGGAGTTCGTGGAGGACGACGAGCCGCCGCCGTACGGGCACGTTCTCCACCTCTCCCTGCTCTTCGTCCACGCGGCCCATCGGGGGCAGGGGGTGGGGCGGGCACTGGTGGAAGCGGGCGTGGGGCTGGCGCGGGAGCGGGGGTGCGCGGCGCTGACGACGCAGCCGGAGCGGGAGGCAGAGCCGTTCTACTGCCGGGTGGGGTTTGAGCCCTGGCTGTGGCTGCGGGAGTGGCAGGCCCCGGCGCGGGAGGCTCTCCTCCCCGCTGACCTCCGCCGGGCCGACGATGCCCCCTACCCCGCCGGGCAGGGGCTGGCGCTGCGGGTGGGCCGCTACCAGACCGGGCGCCACATGTGGCATGAAATCGCTGACCGACCGCTGCCGGAACTGGCCCGCTTCCCCTGGGGGCGCTGGCAGGCCCGCATGCCGGGCGGGGAGACCGTCTGGCTGGGGCTGCGGGCGCAACCCCTGGCCCCCACCCAGGCCGACGGCTTCGTCTGGGCGCCGCCCGGGGTTGACCTGCGCCCGGCGGTGGAGACCCTGCAGACCCTGGCGGCCCATATGGGCTTTGCCTACGTGGACCTCCTTCTGGAGGAGCCGGAGGGCGGGGCGCTGGCATCTGCCCTGAACCTGGAATTCCAGACCGACCTGACCTTCTGGCGCCGGGAGGTTTGACGGTGGACGACGGACGACCGACCACGGACGACAGACGACCGACCACGGACGACGGACGACCGAAGACAGACCACAGACGACGATACGCGATACGCGATACGCGATACGCGATTAGCGATACGCGATAAGCGATACGCGATTAGCGATACGCGATTAGCGATACGCGATTAGCGATACGCGATAGGCGATTAGCGATGAATACGATTCAATTGCTCCGAACTCTTCGCGCTTCCTATGCATTCGTGGAGCGCAACTTCAATCTGGTGCGCCGCTACTGGGGATGGGAGGTGGTCTGGCTGGCCTACTCCATCGCCAACACCCTCTCCATCACCTACATCGGCGCCGGGATGGAGGCCATCTCCGGCGTGCAGGTGGACACCAATTACCTCATCCTCTACCTGCTCATCGGGACGATGGTCTGGCGCTTCCTGGCCATCATCTTTGACAACATCAGCGAGATGATTGCCTGGAAGCGGTGGGAGGGGACGATAGAGTATACCCTGATGGCCCCTATCACCCGGCTCACCCACATGATGGGGCAGACGGCCTTCGCCGTCGCCTACAGCCTGCTCTTCACGCTGGTTATCCTGGGGGTGGTGGTCCTCTTCTTCCACCTGGACCTGAGCGGAGCGAATCTCGGGGGGGGCGACGGTGGTGCTGCTATCGGGGAGTCTTTCCTTCATCGGACTGGGCATCGTCGCGTCGGTGCTGCCGCTGTTGTTCCCGGAGCGGGGCGCGCAGATGACGAACGTCCTGCAGGCCGTTTTCCTGCTCATCTCCGGCGTCTACTACCCGGTGGAGGTGCTTCCGGCCTGGATACAGCCACTGGCACGGGTCTCCCCCGCGACCTTTGTGCTGGAGGGGATGCGGGCGGCCATCCTGCGCGGCGCGTCCACGGCGTCCCTCTGGCCCTATCTCTGGCCAGCGCTGCTGGCGGGAGTCGTCTCCATCCCGTTGGGGCTGGCGATTTTCCACCAGGCTGAGCGGTACGCCAAGCGGACGGGGAAACTGAAGCGGGATGGATAACTGCCCAACCCCCCTGAAGTTTGGCCTTTTTCAGAGCGGCGGCGAAAAAATCTTCAAAACCCGCCTCCGGCCAGGCCAAAAGAACAAAAAGAAAATATTTTTCATTGCGGCGGCGAAGCCGCCGCAACGAAAAATAATCTACGCCATGTGCAACTTGATTTTCTAGAGCCCTTTGGGGCTCGCTATCGGATTGCCCCTCCCCCCTACCCCCCCTCCCCGCTGCCGCTTCGCGGCGCGGAGAGGGGGGAATTGAGAGGGGTTTGAGGCGGGCGGCGAAGCCGCTCGCCTCAAACCCCTCCTTTTCTCCCCCTTCTCCTCCCCGTTTCGGGGAGGAGAAGGGGGCTGGGGGGATGAGGAGGGGTCAGAAGTGGCTTGTTACCAATCCATCAGTTGAAGTTGCACATGACGTAATCTTCTTCTAGGGCCGTGAAAGCAGCCAGGGGCCCATGCAGAGGGGCCACGGGCAAAAAGCCAAAGTTGAGGAGAGGGTTACGGGTTCGTTAAAGCCCCGGGTCCCAGCCCAGGCCCAGGGAGGTCATCCACGCGCCCAGGACGCGCAGCCAGTCCATGAAAAGCAGGAAGCCGAAAATGAGGATAACGGCGCCGGTGGCGACCTGGATAGGGTGGAGATAGCGGTGCAGGCGCCGCAAGCCCGCGCCTATCCGGTCCACCGCCAGTCCGACCAGAAGGAAAGGGAGGCCCAGGCCGAGGGAGTAGGCCGTCAGCAGGAGCGCGGCCTGTCCGGCGGTCTCCTGGCTGGCCCCCAAGGCCAGGATAGCCCCCAGCACCGGCCCGACGCAGGGAGTCCATCCGGCGGCAAAGGAGACACCGACCAGCAAGGAGGAGAGGTGTCCCCAGTTGGGGCCGGCGCGCAGGTGGAGGCGGCGCTCGGTGTACAGGACGGGGAGTTTGACCACCCCCATCAGCGCCAGGCCGAAGAAGACCATGACCAGGCCGCCGACCCAGCGTACCCAGTCGGCGCGGAGGAGTCGCCCCAGTCCACCCGCTGCCGCTCCCAGAGCGACAAAGACCATAGAGAAGCCCAGGACGAAAGCCAGGGCATGGAGGAAAGTCGTCAGGCGGCCACGCGACGGCTCTCCTGGCACGGCGACCGCCCGTCCCCCCAGGTAGCCGATGTAGGCCGGCACCATGGGGAGGACACAGGGGGAGAGAAAAGATGCCAGGCCCGCCAGAAGGGCCAGGGCAAGGGAGGGAACCGTCATAGTTTGTAGCCGATTTTGCGCAGGAATCCCTTGCGGTGAGCCACGTCCTCTGGCCCTTCTACCCCCTTAGGACTGACACCGTCCACCACCCCCAGAATCGCCCGTCCCTGCTCGGTCTGGGCGACGATGACCTCGGCGGGGTTGGCAGTGGCGCAGAAGATGCGACAGACCTCTGGCACCATCTTGATGGCGTTGAGGACGTTGATGGGGTAGAAGCCGGGAGCCAGGAAGAGGATGAAGGAATGGCCCGCGCCGATGGCCAGCGCGTTCTGCTTCGCCAGTTCTATCATCGCCTCGTCGGTGCCGCTGCAGCGGACCAGGGCAGGGCCGGAGGACTCGCAGAAGGCCAGGCCGAAGCGGATGCCCGGAACGGCATTCACCAGCGCTTCGTGCACATCCTCCACCGTCTTAATGAAGTGGCTCATCCCCAGGATGAAGTTGACATCATCCGGTTTCTGGATGCGGACGGTCAGGAGTTCCATCGGTCACCTCACGTGGGAGAAGTGAAACGTGAAGCGTGAAGAGCAAAGGGAGCCGGGGCTGGGAGGAGGCGCGCAAATCTTTCCCCGCTCCTTGTGGGCGGGTCAGGCTGGTGCTCCGAATCTCTGGCGGTCAGGCGGCGGGCTCTTCAGTGGGGGCGCCTCCCCGGGCTCGGGTGACGGCCTTGCGGGTTCCCTCTACCGCTTCAGTCAGTTGCTTGCGGCTCTCTTCCAGGACGACCTGCCCCTGAGCCTGGATTTCTTCGGCCCGGCGGCGGAGGTCGGCGGCGACCGCCTTGGCCTTGGCGCGGGCCTCCTCCAGCGCCTGCTCTGCCCGCAGGCGGGCCTTTTCGGCCTCCTCTTTGGCCTTTTCAGCCACCTCTACGCTCTTGCTGCGGATTTGGGCGCGGGTCTCCTCACCGGACTGAGGGGCAAAGAGCAGCGCCACCGCTGCCCCCACCAGTCCACCGACCACGAATCCGGTCAGGAAGGCCACCACATCGCTGCCGTTGTCTTTTGCCATGAGAAACCTCCTTTGCTGGAAAATCATCACCGCGCCAGTTCAATCCCCAATTCCTGGCAACGCTGCTGGACATCGGGTTCGGGAGCCAGGGATTCGCTATGGAGACTGCGCAATTCCTCCATAATCGCTGCGATTTCCTCGCGGCGAGCAAAGAGATCCAGGAAGGCGGAATAGATTCGCCATTGTAACTCCGGGCGACGGTCCAGAAGGTCGGGAATCTGGACTTCCAGAATGTAGATGAGTTCTTCTTCGGTCAGAACGGAATCTGGAATTTGAGCCAGGAACTCGCTGACGTCGCCGTGAAAGAGTACAATCTCGGCGTCTGGCCGGAACCGATCCTCTATCGGTTTCGGTGGTTGCAGAAGAAGTTCCATAGCCAACCTTTACCTGTATCACCCAGACCGCCCGCCAATGAACCCCGCGATTTCCTTCAGCACCCGCCGCACCCCGGCCATAAAACTGGCCGCCTGGATGGTCGGGGCGACGACGTGATGGCTGACGAACTGCGTCGTCCCCCGAACGGTCGCCAGGGTGTCGTTGATGGTCTCTAACATGGGGCGAATTTCGTCCCGAAGAAGCGACACCAATGCCTGTACTTGAATCGTCAGAATAATGAGCAGGATGCCGATCAAGAGGGTCTCAAAGGCAACCAGGATGATGGCGGCATCCCGCAGCAGGGAGACGACTGCCGCCCCCGGGCTGGGCTGGACCGGGGAGCGATAAGCATCCACCGCCAACACCACCAATAGAGCGATCATGCCCAGCATCAGCACGCCCACGATGACCAGACTCAGAATCAGGTTGCGCTTCAGGCGCGCTTCCGCTGGCGTGGGGACCGTTTCTGGAACTTCATCGCTGGATGCCATAGTTCCCCCCGATGTAATGATTTCAAAAAGATGATACCATGCTTTCCCACGGCGCGCAAATGATGCCACCCCCCAGGACCACTTCGCCGTCGTAGAGCACCAGGTACTGGCCCGGCGTGATGTCCCGTTGGGGGACGGCGAAGCGGACGTGGAGGCGGCCCCCCGGCAGCGGCGTGGCGAGGACCGGGGCCTCCTTATGCCGGTAGCGAATCTGGGCGGTGGCCTCAAAGGGCCCGGGCGGCTCCTCGCCGGAGATGTAGTGCATCCGGGCCGCGATGCACTCCGACTGGCCCAACTCCTCCGCCCTCCCGACGATGACGGCGTTCCGCTGCGGGTCCAGCGCCAGGACGTAGAGGGGATGCGGTGCGGCGATGCCGATGCCTTTCCGCTGCCCGATCGTGTAGTGGATCAACCCCCTGTGCTCTCCCAGCACCCGGCCTGCGGTGTCCAGAATCGGGCCGGGGCGGACCGCCTCCGGCGCGTGCTCCGCGACAAACCGCCGGTAGTCCGCGTCGGCCAGAAAGCAGATATCCTGGCTCTCGGGCTGGTCGGCGACGGGGAGGCCCCAGGCCCGCGCCATTTCCCGCACCTGAGACTTGGTCAGGTCCCCCAGAGGGAAGAGGACGCGCGCCAACTGCTCCTGTGTCAGGATGTGCAGGACGTAGGACTGGTCCTTGGTGCGGTCCCGGCCCCGCAGCAACTGGTAGCGGTCCCCCACCCGGCGGACGCGAGCATAGTGGCCCGTCGCCAGGAAGTCCGCGCCCCGCTCCAGGGCCCACCCCATCAGCAGGCCGAAGCGAATCTCCCGGTTGCAGGGGATGCAGGGGTTGGGGGTACGGGCAGCGACGTACTCGGCGACGAAGGTCTCCACGACGGCGCGGCGGAAGGGCTCCCGCATGTCCACCTCATAGAACGGGATGCCCAGTTGCGCGGCGACGCTCCGGGCGCGCTCCACCGCCTCCGGCGTGCAGCAGAGGTTATCCCGGCACCCGGCGGCGGGTTCGGCCCACAGCCGCAGCATCACCCCAGTCACCCGGTACCCCTGCTCCACCAGCAGCGACGCCGCGACGCTGCTATCCACCCCTCCGCTCATCGCAACAACGACATGGGCGCTCATAGATTCCTATCTTCCCGCAGACGGGCCACCACCCGCGGCAGGACCTCCAGGACGGCCTCCACATCCTCTTCGGTATTGTACCGGCCCAGGGAGAGGCGCAGCGCCCCCACGGCCCACTCCGGCGGCAGACCCATAGCCTCCAGGACCGGGGACGTGCGAGCCTCCCCCTCCGCGCAGGCCGCCCCCGAACTGGCCGCGATCCCCTCCAGGTCCAGGCCGATGACCACCGATGCCCCCTCCACGCCCCGGATGGCGAAACTGGCCAGGTGGCAGAGCCGCCGGGTGGGGTGCCCCGTCAGGCGAACATCGGGAATGGCGGAGAGGACGCCCTCTATCAGACGGTCCCGCAGGCGGGCCAGGCGGGCCGTCTCCTCCTCCCGCGCCGCCTCCGCCAGTTCCAGTGCGGTCGCCAGGCCGACAATGCCCGCCACGTTGACCGTCCCCGGACGGCGGCCTCCCTCATGTCCTCCGCCAGTGATGGCCGGCACCAGCGCCAGCCCCCGCCGGACGTAGAGAAGTCCCACCCCTTTGGGGCCGTAGAATTTGTGGGCCGAAAGGGCCAGCAGGTCTACCCCCAGTTCCTCCACGTTCAGCGGCATCCGCCCTGCGGCCTGCACCGCGTCGGTGTGGAAGGGGATGCCGTGCTCCCGGCAGACGGCGGCGATCTCCGGGATGGGCTGGACCGTGCCGACTTCGTTGCTGGCGGTCATCACACTGACCAGGACGGTATCGGGCCGGATGGCCCGGTGGACCTCTTCCGGGGATACCAACCCGTGCCCGTCCACCGGGACGACGGTCACCTCAAAACCGAAGAGGCGGTGGAGTTGCTCCACGGTGGCTTCCACCGCGTGGTGCTCTATGGGCGTGGTGATGATGTGGTTGCCGCGACCGCTCCGGTGGGCCGCCCAGGCGACGCCGCGCAGGGCCAGGTTATCCGCCTCCGTCCCCGACGCGGTGAAGACAATCTCCGACGGGCGGCACCCCAGGATGCGGGCCACCCGTTCCCGCGACTGCTCCAGCGCCGTCGCAGCGGCCTGCCCCCAGGCGTGGACGGACGAGGTGTTGCCGAAGACGTCGCTCCAGTAGGGCGCCATGGCCTCCACCACCCGGGGGTCTACAGGGGTGGTGGCGGAGTAGTCCATATAGATGGCCCGTCTCACTGTCGCCTCCTTTTTCAGCCGTGTAGCGCCGGCTCTCGGGCCGACGCAGGCTGACAGCCTGCGCTACAGGTAGCGTTTATCCGCGTCCCCTTTCAGCCAGCGCCCGGCGGACGTCGTCCAGGTGGGGGGCGACGGTGAGGGGCTGGCCCGTCGCCTTCATCACGCTGGCGATGTCCTTCAGGCCGGAGCCGGTGGAGAGGACGATCACATGCTCGTCCGCCCCCACCAGTCCCCGCTCCACGGCCTTGATCAGGCCGGCGTAGGCGGCCGCGGCCGCCGGTTCCGCGAAAACTCCACAGCCCCGGGCCAGCGCAGGAATGGCAGCCAGTATCTCCTCGTCGCTTACGCGAAGGAAGGCCCCGCCCGTCTCCCGCACGGCCCGCAACGCTTTGATGCGGTCGCGCGGGAGACCGGCGACGATGCTATCCGCCACCGAGTGGGCCTCCACAGGCACCATTTCCCAGCCTTCCAGCCCCCGCTCCCAGGCGTCCACCAGTGGGGATGAGCCCTCGGCCTGGACGCCGATCAGGCGCGGCATACGGTCTATCCAGCCCAGCGCGGCCAGGTCCCGCAGTCCCTTATGGATACCGCCGATGATGCAACCGTCGCCGACAGGGATCAGGATGACATCGGGGGGCCGGAAAGGGTCCGGACTGCCGGTCTGGGCGGCCAGTTGCTCGCAGATTTCGTAGGCGGCGGTCTTCTTCCCCTCGGACATGTACGGGTTGTAGGCGGTGTTGCGGTTGTACCAGCCAAAGGCCGCCGACGCTTCCAGGCATAGGTCAAAGGCCTGGTCGTAGGTGCCGTCCACCAGCAGGACGGTGGCCCCGAAGGCCAGGAGTTGGGCCACTTTGGCCTGGGGGGCGGTGCGGGGGACGAAGATGACGGTACGCTGCCCAACGGCTGCGCTCAATCCCGCCAGCGCGGCGGCGGCGTTGCCCGTGCTGGCGGTTGTCACCACCTCCGCCCTGCGCTCGGCGGCCTTGACGACGGCAATCGCCGAGGCGCGGTCCTTGAAGGACGCGGTGGGCTGGCGGCTATCGTCCTTCACCCAGAGGTGCTTCAGCCCCAGTTCCCGGGCCAGGCGGGGGGCCGGATACAGCGGCGTCCAGCCCACGCTTCCCAGTACTGTCCCCTCCGCCAGGCGCCGGGCCACCTCCGGGTCCACCGGCAGAAGGGGCATGTAGCGCCAGATGGAGCGCGGAGGGCTGGCCGTCAGCGCCTGGGGCGAGACCTCCCGCCGGATGCGGCCGTAGTCGTAGACCGCGTCCAGAATCCCGTCGTTCCCGTGATGGGGGCAGACGTAGTCCACTTCGTCGGGGCCGTATTCGGCGCCGCAGATGGTGCAGCGAAGGGAAAGTAGAAAATTCATGGAAGCCTCCGGTTTATCCCGTGGTAACTATCACGCCGATTGAAATCGTCTTCCCTGGGCACTTCGTGCCGGGTGTCGGCCTTCGCCGACACCCTTCCACGGGCATTCCACAAAGAAAGGGTCGGCGAAGGCCGACCAAAGGCATGCAGCCCAGGAAGGGTGACTTCAGTCAGCGCCTGAATGGTTTCATCCTGTGTACCTTCTCACTTGTCGCATCGGCGTGCCGACCATGCGGAAAGCCCGCCGTTCGGCCTCATAGCGGATGCGTTCCTCATCCAGGGTGACCAGTTCGCCGTCCCAGAGGAGGGGCCGTCCGTCACAGAAGACATAGCGGACGTCGGCGGGATGGCTGGCGTAGACCACGTTCGCCGCCAGGTCGTGGCGCGGGGTCCAGTGGACGCCCCGGGTGTCCATCAGGATCAGGTCGGCGGGGGCGCCGGGCCGCAGGACGCCCGCCGTAGGGGCAGGGCTTGCCCCTGCCCCAGATGGGGCCACCGCAAGGGTTGCCCCTACATGATCCGCGAACCCCAGCGCGCGGGCCGCCTCTTGGATCGCCAGCCGCAGGAGCAGGTCGTGCGGGAATGCCGCCGGGTCGCCGACCCGGTTTTTGTGCACCAGTCCCGCAATGCGCAGGACCTCTAACATGTTCAGGTCGTTGTTGGACGCCGGCCCGTCCGTCCCCAGCGCCACCCGCACCCCCGCCGCCAGAAAGCGGTCCAGCGGGGCCATACCCATAGCCAGTTTCATATAGGTCTTGGGCGTATGGGCCACGTAGACACCCTTCTCCGCCAGGATGCGCAGGTCTTCATCGGTGACGGCGATGCAGTGGGCGGCGATGGTGGGGTGGTCAAAGATGCCCAGGTGGGCCAGGTGGGCCACGGGGGTCCGGCCGTGGGCCTTCAACGAATTCAGGACCTGCTCCTCCGACTCCGCCACGTGCAGGTGAATCCCCACTCCCAGCCGCTCCGCCTCCTCCACGACGCGCCGCAGGAACTCCGGTGGGCACATATACGGGGAATGGGGCCCCAGCGCGCAACGGATGCGGCCGTCGGCCGCGCCGTGCCACTCCCGGATGAAGGCGACGGTATCCTCCAGCGTGGCGCCGCCCACCTCGTGTTCGGCGCCGATGCCGAACTGGCACCAGGCCAGGTGGGCCTTCATCCCTGCCTCGGCGACCGCCCGGGCCACCTGACGCATCCAGAAGTAGTGGTCGGCGAAGCCGACGATCCCGCAGCGGATCATCTCGCAGCAGGCCAGCGCCGCGCCCCAGTAGACGTCCTCTTCCTCCAGTGCCGATTCGGCCACCCAGATTTTCTCGTTCAGCCAGCGGTCAAAGGGCAGGTCCTCCGCCCAGCCCCGCTCCAACGTCATCGCCGCGTGGGTGTGGGCGTTGAAAAAGGCCGGCAGGGCCAGGTATTCCCGGCCGTCTACCGTCTGGTCGGGGACGAAATCCGGCGGAGTGGCCCCGACGGCCCGGATTCGCCCGTCCTCTATGGCGATGTCCACATCGGGGAGCAGGTCGTGCTCCCCGTCCAGCGGGATGGCGGTGACCTGGCGAATGAGCAGGCGCATGGCGATTTCTCCTCCGGGGGAAGGTGAGTATAATTATACACCGGGTTGACGCACAGACCAGCCCGAATTTCTCACCGCAGAGAACGCAGAGAGCGCAGAGATTTTGTACGAAAAGGTTTTCTTGGCGACGAAGGTCGTTTTCCAAAATAGAACGCCACGCAGAGAAAATCTGTGTTCATCTCTGTTGATCCGCGTTTATCCGTGTCCCTTTTCCGATGAGGTCTTATGATCACCGACATCCTGCTTCTCAACGGCCGCATCTACACGATGGACCCGGCCTGCCCTCAGGCCACCGCGCTGGCAGTCTGCGGGGAGCGCATTCGGGCCGTGGGCGGGGACGAGTTGCGCGCCCTGGCCGGGCCGGGGACGGAGGTGGTGGACCTGGAGGGGCGGACGGTCCTTCCCGGCCTCACCGATAGCCACCTCCACCTCGCCTTGTTCGCCCTGGGGCTCCAGCAGGTGGATCTGACCGGGACGGCCTCGCGGGAGGAGATGCGGGCGCGGGTGGCCGCTCGGGCCGCCCTTGCCCCGGCGGGGGAGTGGATTCTGGGCCGGGGATGGCATCAGGAAGAGTGGCCGGACCGCCAGTTCCCTACTGCTGCCGACCTGGATGCCGTCGCGCCCGACCACCCCGTTCTGCTGGTGGCCAAAAGCGGGCACGCACTGGTGGCCAACACCCGCGCGATGGAACGGGCCGGCATCATTGCTGAGACCCCCGACCCGCCCGGCGGGCGCATCGTCCGGGACGACGCGGGCCGCCCCACCGGCCTCTTCCTGGAGGAGGCCATGCGGCTGATCCAGGACGCCGTCCCCCGCCCCGACGCCGGGGCGGTCCTGCGGGCCCTTCCGCCTGCGTTGGAGCACCTGGCCCGCCTGGGCCTGACCACCGTCCACGACATGGGCGACCTGGTTTCCTTTGAGGCGTACCAGCGCCTTCGGGCGGACGGGGCACCGCCCTCCCTGCGCATCGTCTTCTACCTGCCCCTGGAGGAATGGGAGCATGCGCTGGCCCTCCGCCTCCGCTCTGGCCTGGGGGACGATTTCCTGCGCATCGGCGGCGTCAAGGTCTTCGCCGACGGCGCGCTGGGCCCTCGCACCGCGGCGATGCTGGAGCCGTACATCGGTGAGCCCGAAAACCGGGGCATCCTGACCTTGGAACCGGAGAAGTTGCGGGAGGTGGTCCGGCGGGCGGCGGAGGGCGGGCTGGCGCTGGCGGTCCACGCCATCGGCGACCGGGCCAACCATCTGGTACTGGATGCCCTGGAGGCCCTGCCGCCGGAGAACCGGGCGCGCCTCCGCCACCGCATAGAGCACGTCCAGTTGATCCACCCGGACGACGTGGGCCGTCTGGCCGCGCTGGGGGTGGTCGCCTCCATGCAGCCCATCCACGCCGTGCAGGACGCGCCGATGGCCGACCGGTACTGGGGCCCCGCCCGCTGCACCACCGCCTACGCCTGGCGCAGTCTCCTGGACGCCAGCACCGTCCTGGCCTTCGGCTCCGACTGCCCTGTGGAGGATCCCAACCCCTTCCTGGGCATCCACGCGGCGGTGACCCGCTCCCGCCCGGATGGGTACGGCGGTCCGGAGGGGTGGGTTCCGACCCAACGGATCACTGTGGAGGAGGCGGTCCGGGCGTATACCTGGGGCGCGGCATGGGCGGCAGGGCTGGAGGACCGCCTGGGTACCCTGACCCCCGGCAAGTGGGCCGACCTGGTGGTGCTGGACCGGGACATCTTCACTGCCGACCCGTCCCTTATTCCCCAGACCCAGGTGCTGGGGACGATGGTCGGGGGCCGGTGGGTGTACCGTTCAGGCTTGTAGTCAGGCACGGAGCGTAGCGGAGTGCCGTTTCAAAAGACGACAACTTTACACCAACAGCGAGGTGACCGTGCGACCCCCTTTCCTGGCCCTGTTCCTGACCCTCTTCCTGCTGGCAACTGCCATCCTTCCCGTGACGGCATCGTCGTCACCTCCGGCGGATTCCCCGCCGTATGGCCCCGACCTGATGGAACGTCTCTGCGCCCCCGACCCCACCTACAACCTGAAAGAGGGGGAGGTGCTGGTACCGATTCTGGCGTACCACTTTGTCGGGCGGGAGACCCTGGAACGGGACGGGCGCTCCGTCTCCCGTTTCAACGTGACGGCGGCGGATTTTGAGGCCCAACTGGCGCTCCTGCAGGCGCTGGGATACCATCCGGTGACCATCAGCGAAATCGCGGCGGCGCTGGGCGGGAAGGCGGCCCTCCCCGAGCGCCCCGTCGCCCTGACCTTTGACGACGGCTGGCGGGAGCAGTACGACTTGGCCTTCCCCATCCTGCAGCGCTATGGGATGCGGGCTACGTTTTTCATCAGCACCTCCTTTGTTGGCTATCCGCGCTTTATGACCTGGGAGGAACTGGCCGAACTGCGGGACGCTGGAATGGAGATCGCCAGCCACGGCCGCAAACACATCAATCTGGCTGACGCTGACGATCCGGATGCCTGGCGGGAAATCGCCCGGTCCCGGGAGACGCTGGAGGAGAAACTGGGGGTATCCGCTGTCAGTTTCGCTTATCCCTTCGGCGGGTACCGGAGGGGGCTCCCCGCCATGCTGGAGCGGGCGGGCTATCAGATCGCGGTGGGTCTGGGGTCGTCTCCCGTCGTGCGGCCCGGAGGCCGCTACTACCTCCGGCGGATTGAGGTACGCGGGCAGGATGATCTGCTGGCTTTCTTGAACCGGCTTCCCTGGCGTGGGGCGGGCACCCCGGTGTGTAGTATGCCGGAACCGCGAGGACGGGGAGAACAATGACCTCCTGGATTCCCCGCCAGTTGCTGGTCGTCGTTGTCCTGACACTGGCGCTGATCGGCCTGGGCAACCTGGGGCGAGCGGCGATGGCCCTGCGCTACGCCCGCCTGCTCCCCGACCTCCCGCTGACCGTCCCCTGGGTCTACCTGGCAGGGATGGGGGCCTTCTGGGGGGTCGCCATGATGGCCTGCGCGGTGGGCCTGGCCCGGCGGCGCCCCTGGGGCCGGAAGGCCACCCTGGCCGTGGCGACGCTCTACCAGGCCCACATCTGGCTGAATCATCTGCTCTTTGACGCCTCCGACTACGCCCGCCAGACCCGGCCGCGCGACCTGGCCCTCTCTGCCCTGTTTCTGGCCCTCGTCTGGGGAACCCTCCACCTGCCCGGCGTTCGCAGGATACTGGAAACCTCACACAAAGACAAAACCTCACACAAAGACACAAAGGTACAAAGAAATAATTAAAAAATTCTTTATATCTTTGTGTCTCCGTGTCTTTGTGTGAGAAAAACAATGAAGGAGGTCTGCCGATGATCCGACTGGCGGTTCTTTCCGACACCCACGGCAACCTGCCCGCGCTGGAGGCGGTCCTGGCGGACCTGGAACGCCAGGGCCAGCCGGACTTCTACTGGGTGCTGGGCGACCTGGTCGCTTTCTGCCCGTGGCCGGGGGAGACGCTGGCCCGCCTGCGGGCGCTCCCCAGCGTCTCCTTCCTGCAGGGGAACACCGACCGCTATCTGGTCACCGGGCGCCGTCCGCTGGCGCCAGTGCGTTCTCCGGAGGACTGGGCCCGCATGCCCGGCTTCCTGGAGATGCGGGACGCGCTGTTTCGCTGGACGGTGGGGCGGCTGACCTGGGAGGAGTACCTTTTCCTGCGCGACCTGCCGACGCGGCTGGAGATGGACATCCCCGGCTACGGCCGCGTTGTGGCCGTCCACGCCGTCCCCGGCGACGACGAGGCCAATGTCTTCCCCGACACGCCGGATGAGCAGGTTCTTCCCCATCTCTCTGGATTGGACGCGCGCCTTTTGGTCTACGGGCACACGCATCGCCCGCTGGACCGGGAGGTGGGCGGAGTGCGGCTGGTCAACGGGGGAAGCGTCGGACTGCCGCTGGACGGTGACCCCCGCGCCGGGTACGCGATTCTGGACTTCAGCGGCCCGGAGTGCACCGTCACCCTGCGGCGGGTGGCCTACGACGTGGAAGGAGTCATCGCCGAACTGGAGCGGGTGGAGCATCCGGCGCGCTTATGGCTGGCGTCTATGTTGCGCCGGGCAGCCATGTAGGTCGCTGCGAAACGCGCTGGACAAATCCAGCAAATTGCGGTAGAATATACCCGCATCCGAATCCTGGAGGGAAGCGTTGGCAAACACGAAGTCGGCTATCAAAAATATGCGCAAGAACGAGCGTCGGCGGCTTCGCAATCAGGTGTTCCGCACTCGCGCCCGTACGATGGTCAAAAAGGCCCGCCTGGCCATCCTCTCGGGTCGGCCGGAGGAGGCCCAGGAGGCCATCCGCCGGGCATGCAGCGCGCTGGACAAGGCGGCCGAGAAGGGCATCATCCACAAAAATAATGCCGCCCGACGCAAGTCGCGGTTGATGCGATTTTTTCACCAGGCGATGAGTAAATCGTAAGCAGCGTCCCGCGCCGCTGCTCCTCTCCCCCTTTGCGCACCACGACCTTTGGGCGTGGTGCGCTGTTTTTGTTTGCTTCAGACCTCTACCAGCCGGTACTCCCGTCGGCCCATCCCCAGCGCGGCGGCTGCGTCCACGTGTAACTGCCCGTCTACCCCCAGCGTCTCCGCCAGGACCCGCTGGCCAGGCCGAACCCCCCGATCAGCGGCGGCGGACTGGGGTAACGGCAGGGCGCGGTTGATGGCGTCCAGCGTCGCCTGCTCCACCGCCACAATGTCAGCCCCTCCGAAAATCCCCTGGTCCTGCACCAGGGGGGTATCCGCCATCGGCATACAGTCGCACTCGGGCTGTACCTCCAGCGCGAAGTTCAGGAAAACGACCTTGCCCGGCCGGAAGGTGGAGAGGACCGCCTGCGCGGCCTCGGCCAGGGCGGCCTGGAACTCATCCCGCCCCCGCTTCTGGAGCCGGATGGCCCCCTCCGGGCAGACCCGTTCGCAGCGCCCACAGCGCCAGCATTTCTCGTCGTCCGTCACCAGGGTGCCATCCACCTCCGAAATGGCCCCCGTCGGACAGATGTGGAGGCACTGCAGGCACATAATGCACAGTTCCGGGTAGCGCTCCAGAGTGGACTCGGGGCCGGCGGCGTGGAGATGGCCGCGCGCCTGCCGCCAATCGCCGCTGCGGTGACGGCCCGCCACCCCGCCCATCGCCAGGTTCTTGATCGCCCCACCGTACCCGGCCTCAATGTGCCCCTTGCAGTGGGAGACGACGATCATGGCCGGGGCGTCGTAGATGGCGGAGGCGATGCGGACGGAGCCCAGGACGGGGCCGGCAGGGACCTCTATGCTGTCGCAGCCGAAGAGGCCGTCGGCCAGGATGACCGGGCAGCCGACGGACTGGGGGTTGATCCCGTTCTGGTTGGCGACTTCCAGATAGTCCCAGCCGTTGATGCGCACCGTGTCGCAGACGAAGGGTTTGCCGCCGACGGCCTTCACCGCGTCGGCGACTTTGCGCAGGAAGAGGGGCCGCACAATCCGGTGGGCCCCGTCGGAGCCGAAGTGCGTCTTGATGGCGACGTACTCGTTCTTCTCAATCCGGCTCCCCAGGTCCAACCGCTCCAGCATCCGCTCCAGCCGGGCGGCGAGGCTGTACTGGTAATCCCATCGGGTCGCTCGGGCGGTCGCGAAGTAGACGATGCTCTCCATTTCCTTTCCCCCTTGTATCCCTGTCTACTTGTCTACTACGTCCATACTGATGTCCAGCGCGGGGGCGGAGTGGGTCAGCGCGCCGACGGAGATGTAGTCCACCCCCGTCGCGGCCAGTTCCGCCACCCGCTCCAGCGTTACGCCGCCGGAGACCTCCAGCGGCACCCGTCCGGCGGCAATCTGGACCGCCGCGCGGATGCCCTCCAGGTCAAAGTTGTCCAGCATAATCCGGTCCACCGGCAGTTCCAGGGCCTCCCGCAGTTCGTCCAGGTCTTTGACCTCCACCTCCACAAGCAGGTCGGGGTGAGCGGCGCGGGCCCGCCGGACCGCCTCGGTGATGGAGCCTGCGGCGGCGATATGGTTGTCCTTGATGAGGACCATGTCGTAGAGGCCCATACGGTGGTTCTGCCCGCCGCCCATACGGACGGCGTACTTCTCCAGGGCGCGGTGGCCGGGGTGGGTCTTGCGGGTATCCAGGATGACGGCGCGCGTCCCGGCGACGGCGTCCACGAAGCGGCGGGTGAGGGTGGCGATGCCGGAGAGGCGCTGGAGGAAGTTCAGGGCGGTCCGCTCCGCCGCCAGCAGGCTCCGGGCCGGTCCTTCCACCTCCGCCAGGACGGTCCCGGCCTCCACCCGCGCGCCGTCCTCAACGCGCGGGGTGAAGCGGACGGAGGGGTCCACCCGCCGGAAGACGGCCTCGGCGACGGGTAGTCCCGCGACCACCCCTGCCTGTTTGGCAACGATGTGGGCGCGGAGGCGGAGGTCCGGCGGGAGCACCGCCTCCGAGGTGACGTCCCCCGGACCGATGTCCTCGGCCAGGGCCAGGTCTATGAGATTCAAGATGGCCGATTGCAAATTCATTTCTGGTCGCAGGGCGCAGGGCGCAGGACGGAGGTCGCGGTAGGGGCGAGGCATGCCTCGCCCGTACTTGCAGGTCGCAGGGCGCGTAGGATTTTATCACATATTGGGAGAGTGGCAACTGCCAGGCATTCTATCCATGCTCCCGCTGGGGGACCTGACAAAGAGGGTTTTTGGGTGTAATAGAATAATAAAAATTTTGGATTTTACAGCCGGAATAAAGGCAGGCGGCGTGGAGGCATTGGCATTTCACAATGAAGCGGCTCTCGACGAATGGGGCTGGAAGCCGCTTTCACTTGGTGCTGCGCGACTACTGGTAACAAAACCGGGCCGGGGCGGGCCATCGGCCCACCCCGGCCCATTTCCGCCCGACGCGGAAGCATCGGGCGGGTTTCGTAAACTCCTCTCCCGGAACGGATTGGATCGCCCCAGGGCCTTCGCGGCATCCGCCCGGCGGTCTTCCCCGGGCTGAATGGTTTCACGTGAAACATCCCGCCCGGCGACGCGATCTATCCCGGAGCCTCTGCCATCGCCTCCCCGCGCGGCCGCAGGGCCAGAATCAGGGCCAGCGCACCCAGGGCCAGCAGGAAGACCACGCCCTCTATCACGGGCAGGGATACCCCCGACTGCATCAGGCCAACCGCCAGCCCGTCCACCAGCGCATGGGCCAGCACCGCCAGGGCCAGCCAGAGGAGGTTCCGCCGCACGACCGCCTGCAGGACCAGAAGAGCGAAGGCGACCTGCATCGTGATGGCGAAGACCCGCTCCAGCCCGCCCAGCAGAGGTAGATACCAGGGAATGCCCCAGTACGCCTCTATCTGCTGCCGGGCCTGCTCCAGCATCTCCCCGGAGAGCCCGAGATTCTCCGGCCCCAGCCGTTGTAATGCCAGCATGCTGACGAAACCGCTTAGAACGGAAAGCCCCAGCAGGATGGACTCTATCCCTCCGTGTCCGGCGCCGAAGGCCAGCCCCTGGGCCCAAGACCGGGCCTCCTTCCGCCAGAAGCGGAGCACCAGGTAGCGGGCGCCCTCTTCGCAGACCCCGGCGCTCAGCCCGGCCACCGCCGCCATCGCCGGAAGCGGCCATAACGCCACCCCGCGCCCGCCCCCGATCAGCCCCAGCCCCCAGTTCAGGGGGATGTGCACGACCTGGGAGAGGATGAACGTCAGCGCGCCCACCGCGATCAGGCCCCACGACGCCCGGTACTTCCGCCGCAGGAAGAGCCAGAGCGCCACCGGCGCACCCAGCATGATGAGCATCTCCACGACAAACGCAGCTACCAGCATTTTCGCCTCCAGGCCTCACGTTTCACTTTTCACGCCTCTCAAACTGCGTATGGCGCACTCCGTTTTCCTTCGTGCCTTTGTGTCTTTGGGGTAAATCCTCCCTACGCGCTGGCGGCGGCCGCGTGCTCCCGCCAGATGGTCAGGATCAGATAGACGGCGAAGGCCAGCAGTTCCCCCGCCACCGGCCCCAGCACGTCCAGGACCAGCCCCGGTCGGAACACTCCGCGTCGCCGAATCTCCAGCAGAACCATCCCCGCCGGGTCCAGGAGCCGCCACTTCCCGCCCCAACGGTCAGCAGGCTCCAGCCGATACACCTCTCCCCCAAACTCCAGGTCCAGGTCTGTCTGCCAGAACCCCCGCCCCCGGGCGAGAGCCACCACCGCGTCGTCGGCCCGCAGTTCGTACTCCCGCCGCCACCAGTGGCTCCGCCGCATTCGCCACTCCTGACCGTCGGCGTCCCGAAACCGACTCTCCGTCCGAAAGGCCGAAAGCGTCAGCACCCCCAGCCTCCCCGCCGGCGACTGGAAGTCGTAGCGAAGGCTGAAGAAACCGGACGGGATGACCTCTATCTGGTCCGCGCGCAGTACGTCGGGGGCCACGTCAGCCCTCCTGCGGCGGGGCCGGAGGTTGTCCCCGTGCGATGAGCGTCTGCAGGGCCCCGGTCATGGAAGCCATCCCCATCAGCCCGCCCAGGTTCATCGTCTCCACCGCGCTGGACGGGACGATGATCAGCGCGCCCTTCTCCTTCAGCCCCTCAAAGAGCATGTTCATCGCCCGCAGGTGGAGCGCGGTGGGGTTATCCCGGTAGGCCTGCGCGGCCTCGGCGAACGACGCGGCGATCTGCTTCTCGCTCTCCCCCAGGATGACCCGCGCCTGCCGCTCCCGCTCCGCCTGTGCCTGACGGCTCATCGCGTCCTCCAGCGCCTCCGGGATGACAATATCGCGGATTTCCACCGACTGGACGGTGATCCCCCAGGGGGTTGTCCGCTCATCTATGATGCGCTGGAGTTCGGCATCCATTGCGGCCCGTCCCACCAGGATGCTGGCCAGTTCCATCTGGCCGATGATTTCCCGCAGGGCCGTCTGGGCGGCCCAGGCGATGGCCGTCTGGTAGTCCTCCACCTCCAGGACCGCCTTCTCCGCGTCCCAGACCACCCAGAAGAGCACCGCGTCCACGTTCACCGGCACCGAGTCCTTCGTCAGCGTCCGCTCCGCGGTGAAGGGGGTGACCATCACCCGGTGGTCCACCATGGCCGGGATGGTGTCCACGACCGGGACGATCCAGAACGGCCCCGGACCCTTGAGGCCCCGAAAGCGCCCCAGCCGCAGGACGATGGCCTTCTCCCACTGGTTGGCGACGCGCAGAGCGAAGAGGATGTATAGGCCGACCAGATTCAGGATGATGACCCCGGCGGCAATCCAGCCGTCCGGAACATTCAGGGCGTCCAGAACGGCCGCCAGTATGATGGAGATGACCATCAGGACAAGAAAGATGGCAAGGGCCAGGCCGCTGAAGCCCTTGAAGGTAGCAGTCTCCCTCTGACGGGCCGAACCAGCCTCTGACGGGCGGCCTTCACGACGAGAACGAGTTGCTGGATGGATCACCATTTGTTTCCTCCTCGCGGTTGATCTTGAACTCCGTGGGGGACAACTGCGATCAGTTGTCCTGCTTTATAGCACCTGCCGCGGGTTTCTCTTCCCGAACAATCCGGCCGTCCAGAAGATGGATGATCCGGCCGGTTCGGGATGCTACCAGCGGGTCGTGGGTGACGATGATGATGGTCATTCCTGTCTCCTGGTTCAGATGGTGCAACAGGTTCACGATCTCGGCCGCTGTGTGGGTATCCAGTTCCCCTGTCGGCTCGTCGGCCAGCAGCAGCGCCGGATGGTTGATAATGGCCCGGGCGATCGCCACCCGCTGACATTCACCCCCCGAAAGTTCCGAGGGACGATGATGCAGGCGGTCCGCCAGGCCAACCTTCTCCAGCGCTCCCTGCGCCCGGTGCTTCTGTTCTTTGCCCCCCACCCCTGCATACCGAAGGGGCAACGCCACATTCTCCAGCGCCGTCAGGGTGGGGATCAGGTTGAACTGCTGAAAAACGAACCCAATCTTCTCCCTGCGAAGGCGCGGAAGCGCCTGGCGAGGAAGCCGGGTCACCTCCACTCCGTCCAGGAACATCTCCCCGCCGGTCGGCCGGTCCAGGCACCCCAGGATATGGAGCAAGGTGGACTTCCCGCTACCGGAACGCCCCATCACCGATAGGAATTCTCCCTGCTCCACCGTCAGGTCCACCCCATTCAGCGCCCGGACCTCACTCCGGCCCATCCGGTAAATCCTGGTCAATCCACGGGTCTCCAGCATGGCCATCGTCGCCTCCTGGGATTTTCTACCGGAACTCCACCTTCACCGTCATTCCCCAGCGAAGATCGGGGTCCTGGGAGTCCAGGGCAATAGTCGCCGTGTAGATGACGTCGCCCGCCGGGTTGGTGGCCCCCTCCAGGGCCATCGCGACGACTCTGCCGGTCAGGACTTTGTCTTTGAAGGCACTGACGGTGATCTGGACCGGATCGCCCACCTTCACCCTGGCCGCTCCCCATTCGTCCAGATCGGTGGTCTCCACCTGCATTTCGGAGAGGTCGGCCAGGGTGATGAGGGTCACACCGGGGGAAAGGATTTCTCCCTCCCGGGCCGCGATGGAGACCACCGTGCCGGCGAACGGCGCGCGCAGTTGGGCCTGCTCCAGCGCCAGGCGGGCCCTTTCCAGTTCCGCTTCGGCCAGGGCGATCTCCTCTGCGCCTGCCCCCGTCCGGGCCCGTTCCAGTTGGGCCTTCGCGCTGGCGACCTCCGCCCACGCCGCCTTCAGGTCGGAGGAAGTCGGGCCCGCTCTGGCCCGCTCATACTGGGCCAGCGCCAACTGGTAGTCAATGGTCGCCTGCTCCAGGGCCAGGGACTCCGGTCGGGCACTGATGCCGGGGTCCCAGGCCACCAGGTCATACGCGGCCCGGGCTCGCTCCAGGACGACCCGGGCCTTCTCCAGGTTCGCCTTCGCCACGGCGATTTCCTCCTGACTGGCGCCGCTCTTCACCTTTTCGTACCGTGCCAGGGCGGCCTGGTAATTGCTTTCGGCTATCGCGATGTCCTCCGAACGGGGGCCGGATTTCAGTTGAGCCAGACGGAGTTCCGCGATCCGTACACTCAGTTCCAGGTCGGCCGTGTCCAGGCGGGCCAGTATCTGACCAGCCTCCACGGAATCCCCTTCCTGCACCCGCAGGTCCGCCAGCACCCCGCCGGTGGGGAAACCCAGCCGGACGGAGCGGGTCGGGACGATGACCCCTTTCGCCGTCACCGCCCGCTCCCCCGCGGCCGTGCCCGCTGGGGTGGGAGTGGGCGTCGGGGCGAACCGGGACGCAATTCGTCCCCCCAGCCCACAGACCAGCCCAACAATCACCAGTGCGACTGCCAGACCAATGAGCAATTTTTTCGCCATTCAGGGCCTCCGTGTTCAATGTAGTTGTTGAGTCCTTTAAAATCGTACCGGGCCCAAGTCTCAAAAAATCGTACCCTTTAAGAGAGTCGTTCCTGGCAACTTTTGGCCCTCACCCCTCCCCCTGCCCCCAAGTTCATCACAACTTCTGAATCATTCGTGCCCCTCTCCCGCTCGCCTGCGGCGGCGGGCGAGGGGAGGGGGAAGAGGGGTTTTGCGGCGGGCGGCGAAGCCGCCCGCCGCAAAACCCCTTCCTTAATCCCCCCTCTCCCCTGGCCGCAAGGCCAAGGGGAGAGGGGGGATCAAGGGGGGTGAGGGGTTAATAAAAGCCGGTGAGCGTAGAAAGTGTCAGCCGTTACGGCACTCTGGAGGTACGATTTTTCAGGACTTTGGGCTTCTGCCCCCGGTACGATTTTAGGAGACTTGACAGTAGTTTTCTATTATACCCATCTTGCATCTTGCATCCTGCATCCTACTCACTCCTCAACGCCTGCACCGGGTCCATCCGGGCGGCCCGCCAGGCGGGGTAGAGCCCCGCGCCCATCCCCAGGACCAGGGCGAACGCCAGCGCGGCCAACACCAGGCGGGGCGTTACTTTGAAAATTCCCTCTCCCCCCAGCGCACCCGCGACGGTCGCGTTCAGCACCTGGGCCATCCCCCAGCCCAGGACCACGCCCATGATCCCACCGATCAGACCAATCAGGGCCGCCTCCAGGACGTACTCCGCCAGGATGTCGGTATCCTCGGCCCCCACCGCCTTTTTGATGCCGATCTCCCGCGTGCGCTCGGAGACGCTCATCACCATTGTATTGATGACAGCCATACCGCCGACAATCACGGCGATCAGCGCTCCGCTGAGCATAATGGCATTGAAGACGAGCAACCCCTGCGCAGCCTCCTGTACTGCCTGACTGGGCGGGGTAGCCTTCACCTCGCTCACCTCCTGGTTGATCCGCTCAGCCAGCGCGTCTCCCTGCGAAGGGTCCTCCGGGACCACGGTGACCATGTGGATGGCGCCCGGTTGCTTCATCAGGCGGCGGGCCGTGTCAATGGGAACGATGACCATCTGGTCCGGAGAGGTCTCCACCCGCTCCATAATGCCCACGACGGTGAATTCCTTTTCCTTCCAGGTCAGCGTGTCCCCCACGTCCAGCCCGCGTTTCCGGGCAATCGCGTCGCCGATCACGGCATGGTAATCATCCCCTCGTTCCAGCCAGCGCCCCGCACGTAGGGAGAGCGGCTCCATCGCCAGTTGCGATTGCTCCGGTGGGACGCCGAAAACCATATCCGCCATCCCTATCTGTACCGACTGGATCTCTCCCAGCAGGTCCCACACCCCCGGGATGACCGCCTTTACCCCTTCTACCCGTTCCAGGCGACGGAGTGTCCCCTCGCTGAAGGAAGAACGGTACCCGCTCTCTTTGAGTTCCACGCCGATACCGCCTCCGGAAAGCCGGGTAGCCTGCTCTATCATCACATTAAAGTACTCCGAGAGCGCGCCCATCACCGTCAGGGCGAAGACGCCGATGACGATGCCGAAGACGGTCAGGAAGGTCCGCACTTTGCGCCGCAGGATATTCCGCAGAATTTCGGTCATGGGTTACCTCACAAAAGTGAAATAGGCAAGATGCAAAAGACGGTCGGGCACCATTCTTCTCAATATGGCTCCTTATCTAAAGGACAGCATACGACCTATGATATATACGTTGCAGAGGGCTGCCGGGTCGCGCAGGGCGGCATTCGCAGTAAAGAGAGCCAGTCCAATAGATATGGTGCTTAACAGATTCACAAGACCTGTCACGGCCAGAAACACCCCGTCATACAATTCCAAATTGTGTTAGAAAACTTGAGATCGCATTCACCGGACACTCTTTGCCACGGCCTGGCGCAGGGCCCGCAGGTTGCCCCAGGGGGTCGTCAGCGGGGCCACGCACCCCGTGCTCAGAATCAGCCGACGGCCCCCGGTCCGGGCCACCGCGTCGGCGACCTCGGCCTCTATCTCCTCCGGCGTCCCCAGCACCAGGGTCCGGCGCCCCACTCCGCCGCTGACTGCGCCGCCGAAGAGAGCCTGCCCTACCTCCAGCGCGGGCCCGCCCTCCCGGTCATGCCAGTGGAGAACCTGAACGGGGGAATCCGCCAGCACCTCCAGCATCACCGCTTCCCCGTGCAGGTGCAGGACGTTGAGCCACATCCCCCGCGCCGCCTCCAGAATCCGCAGGTCGCAGGGACACCCGAAGAGGCGGTACTCCTCCTCGCTCATATAGCCGTATCGGGCGTGCTGGACGGCGTAGAAGATGCCATCTGCGCCCCGTTCCCGGACCGCCTCCACGAACCGGACGGTCGTCTCCGTGATGGTCTCCAGGCCCAACCGCAGAGCGTCGGGATACCGGCGGAGATGCAGGAGCAACCGGTCCTCTCCCGCCAGGTTCTTCGCCTGGGCCAGGGGACTGAAAACGGTCTGGATGACGGGGACCTCGTCTCCCAGAGCGGCCCGAATCCGCTCCAGCGCGGCCAGTTGGGCCCCCAGGGAGCCCTGGCAGGGGTCCAGAACTACCAGGCGCGCCCAGTCGTCGGGGGACTGGACGGGACGAACGACATAGTCGCGGGTCCCCTCCGGATGGCCGCGCCACTCGTCCCGGACACCCCAATCCCGCAGACAGAAGGAACTGGACGGGGTGACTTTGACGAAGTCCCAATCCCACTCCCGCTGGAAGTGGACGGTGGCTTCCGCCAGGCCCTCCGGCGTCTGGTCGTCCACGGGCCAGTGGCGCCAGAGGGCCACCGGCGGACGGTCCACCGGTTCCCCGGCGATGGTGCGCTGAAGGCGTTCCCGTTTGTCCATTTTGTCCCCTACACAACGCTGTACCTGCTCGCAAATCTGTGACGTGCCTGGCACGTTCCTGCTCAGGTCCGCGCCCCTCCGCGTTTATCCGCGCCCCATCTCCTCCTGGAACGCGGCCGCGATTTCATCCCGATTATACCCCAGACGGAGCGCCTCGTCTATCGCGGCCCGCAGGAGGGCACGCAGTTTCTCCGCCCGCAGTTGGGCCTGGCGGGCCTCGTCCGGCACCCCGGCGACAAACGTCCCCCGCCCGCGCTGGGTGGTGATCACGCCCACCCGTTCCAGTTCCAGATACGCCCGGGCGACGGTGTTGTAGTTCACCCCCAGGTCCACGGCCAGTTGCCGGATGGTGGGCAACTGGTCGCCCGGGCGGAGTTGCCCCACCGCAATCAGCGCCCGCACCTGCTCCTCAATCTGGACGTAGATGGGAACGGGACTCTCTGGCTCTATCTTCAGTCTCATTGAACTAATAACCTGTTGAACTAATGCGCTATGATTATAGCACAGTTTGGGCTGGATGTCAAGGGGAGACGAAGGTTTTGCGGCGGGCGACCGCGTCGCCCGCCGCAAAATCCGCTCTTTCTCCTACCCCTCTCTCTCGCAATTCGGTATAATGGAGAGCAGGGCCACCGTTCAGGAGGGAGTGATGGAGAGGGACGAAGTGATACTGGTCAGCGCGTGTCTGCTGGGGTTGCCCACGGCCTACGACGGGCGCGGGCATCCTGTGGCGGAATTGGTCCGGCTGGCGGCTCTGGGGCGGGTCATACCGGTCTGTCCGGAGGTGGCGGGCGGGCTTCCGGTGCCCCGTCCGCCCGCAGAGATTGTCGGCGGCAGCGGTGGCGATGTCCTGGATGGCCGGGCGCGCGTCCTCGCCGCGGCCGGGGAGGATGTGACGGAAGCCTATATCCGGGGGGCGGAGGCCGCACTGGCCCTGGTCCGGCGGTACGGCATCCGTCTCGCCGTGATGAAGGCCCGCAGTCCCTCCTGCAGCCCCTCCGGCATCTACGACGGGACCCACAGCGGACGTCTGGTCCCCGGAGAGGGGGTCACCGTGGCCCTGCTGCGGCGAGCCGGGGTGACGGTGGTTTCGGAGGAGGAAGTGGCGGGGCGAAAGGGGAGGTTGCCCCCTGACCAGTCTGGGCTATAATAAAGGGCAGCCGAGGGAGCCAAAGGAATCAAGGAGGATGTTAAATGCAGCGGGTTAAGCCAACACTATGTCTTTCGGCTGGGCTCGGTCTCATTGCGGTAGCAGTCCTTGCCTGCACTTTAACAACCTCGCCTCAGCCAGCCTCAACTCCGCAGGTTGTCATAGTGACGGTGCCGGTCACTGTGATTGTGCCGGTTCCGGTCTCAACAATTGAAGTTGCTGCTGGCAAACCGACCACAGCCTCGGGATTTTGGCGTCACTCTGACCTCTCTTTCCCGCCCAGCGGCATCGTGGATAGAAAAACCGATGAATCGGGCCAATGTGTGGGTGGTGGCCACAATACACAGTACTGGCTGCTGCCTGATGGGGAAATCGGATGGGTACAGGTGGACCTTCTACAAAACTACAGCGTCATCAAACTTCGTTGGCTCAACACATTTAATGGGCGGTGTGGTGGGGAGCGGGCAACGACCAAATTCCATATCGCTCTGTCACAAACGGGCACCTTTGGCGGAGAGGAACAGGTCATCTATGAGGGCGTGATGGCCTATTCGCTATCTCCGGTATATGGGGAAGCAGTCCTTCCACAACCTGTATTGGCCCGTTTTGTGCGTTTCTATGTGGATGAATACTACGGTTACGGTGGCGGACTCAATGAACTTGAGGTCTATGCTGCGGTTCCATAAGAAGCGGTAAGCCCAACGGTTTACTCAGGTTTAACCAGAACTATCTGCAGACTTCCGCACCAACCCCGGAGGGGTATGGAAAATCAGCCCGACCTTTCAGTGTCGGGCGTATTGGAGGTGCTATTGGAACCCCTGCCAGCCGACACAGAACTCCCTGAACCCACCCCGCCCCCTGGGCGGGCGTCATCGGCTCGCGCTCTCCTGCGGGATGTGGTGGAGAGTCTCGTCCTGGCTCTGGTGATCTACCTGGTCATCAACGCCCTCACCGGTCGCTTCTACGTCCGAGGCTCCAGTATGGAGCCCACCCTGCATAACGGCCAGTATCTGGTCGTCAGCAAACTCAGTTACCGCTTCAGCGAACCCCAACGAGGGGATATTGTGGTCTTCGTCTCCCCCAACGGGGCCGGGGAGGACTACATCAAGCGTATTGTCGGCCTGCCGGGAGAACGGGTGGAGATTCGGGAGGGCGCGGTCTGGATCAACGGGTACCGGCTGGACGAGCCGTACCTGAATTCGGGCATCCCGTACACCGGCGCCTGGAGTCTGGGACCGGATGAGTACTTCGTCCTGGGGGATAACCGCGCCAACTCCAGCGACTCCCATGCCTGGGGGCCGCTGCCGCGAAAGAACATCATCGGCAAGGCCTGGCTCTGCTATTGGCCCCCGCAGTACTGGGGGGTGATTCCCCATTATTCTTTCCCGTCTCCGGGCGGAGAGCCGGAGTAAGGGGGAACTGCTATCGCGCAGGCCGCCAGGCCTGTGGACGTGGGCAAACCCGCAGGCTGACAGCCTGCGCCACGGTGGTTGCAGGAGGCAAAAATGGACGAATTACCGCCGTTGCCGCTGGTGGATTTTCCCCCCGACGCGCTGGAAGAGATCATCCGCTGGCTCACCCCCCAGCGGCTGGCCGCGCTGATAGATGCCACCGACCTGCGGGCCGACACGCCGGAGGCGAACATCCGCGCCCTGGCTGAGATCGCCGTCCGCCTCCGCTGCGCCTCGGTGTGCGTGAACCCGGTGGAGGTGGACCTGTTGCCCCGACTGCTGGCAGGGACGGGGGTGAAGGAATGCTACGTGGTGGATTTCCCGCTGGGCAAGTCCACCATCGCGATGAAGGCGCATCAGGCTGCCCGACTGGTCGCCGAAAGCCGCGCCCTCCGCCGGGAAGGGCCGGGGTGGGTGGAACTGGATATGGTCATCAACGTGGGCCGTCTCCGGGATGACCCGGAACACACCTGGCGGGAGGTGGCCGCCGTGGTGGACGCGGCCGACGGGGAGGTGGTCAAGGTCATCATCCGCTCCTCTGAACTCCGGAACGAGGACATCACCCTGGCATGCCGGATCGCGCAGGAAGCGGGGGCCCACTTTGTGAAGAACTCCACCGGGATGGAGGCCTTCGGTGCCACGCCGGAGCACATCCGCCGGATGCGGGAGGCCGTGGGGCCAGGGATGGGGGTGAAGGCTGCCGGGGGCATCCGGACCGCGTCCGACGCGGTGCGGCTCATCTTTGCCGGCGCGCCGACGCCCGACCTGCGGGTGCCGGAGCGGTTCCGTCTGGGCACCTCCAGCCCCACAGGCCTGCTTTCCACGCTGGAACGGTTGCAGGAGAACCCTTCCGCCATCCTGACCGACGCCATCCCCTGTTCCTACTGTCCCTCCGGCTACGCGGAGAAGCAGTCCCCCCCACTGCGGGCCGCCGCTCTGGCTCTGTGCCCCCGTTGCCCGCACCGACATCAGCGGGAGGAGTGGCTTTCTCTGCTGTATCGTCCGCCGTCAACGTGAGAGATTGCGGAGGAGTCGCTATGGAAGAAATCCGACAGGTCGGCTGGCTGGTGGTGGATTTTTTCACCCACAGTTACCGCATCTCCGGGCATCTGGACGTACACCGTCAATGCCTGTTTGAGATGCTGAACGATCGGACGACGGGGTTCCTCCAATTGGAAGATGCCTACATTTCCCCCATTGACCGGCCCGGCGAGATTCTCGCTTCGTACCCCGCCTCCACGCTGGCGAAGGCCAATCTGACCCTGGCTCTGGTGACCCGGCAGGAGGACGCACTGCCCCGCAAGCAGACCTACGGCAGTTACATGGGCGCGTATCTCTATAACATCTTCCTGACCGTCCCCACGTTTGAGATCAGCGGCTACCTGCGCCTCTCCGCCCGGGTGGACCTGCGGCGGCTGCTGGTAACGGATACGGAGGACTTCCTGGTGGTTCTGGACGGACGGGTGCGCGGTTCAGTCCGGCCCGATATCGTCTTTAACGCCGGTGGCATCCTGGTCAACAAGCGCCATATCGGCGCGTTTTGTGTGGAAGAAGGCTGGTAAACGCATATCGCGTATCGCATATCGCGTATCGCGTATCGCATATCGCGTATCGCGTATCGCGTATCGCATATCGCGTATCGCATATCGCGTATCGTCAATCTTGCATCCTGCATCTTGCACGCTTGCATTTTTGCATTCTTGCCCTCTTGCCCTATGTCCCGCCAGATGGCCCGCCCGGTGGAGTCACGGGAGAGGCAACCAGCCGCCTCTGGCGCGCCGCGCCTGCTGGTACTGGTGGTCCTGGGGACCGCCCTTCTGGCTCTCATCCGTATCGGATTGAGCGCTGGCCCGGAAAACGGCGCCGGCCCTCCTCCCGTCACGCCGTCCCCTGGTTATTCTCTGCTGACCTCTACTCCTTTTCCCACTCCCTCCCCCCGGCCGACGCCCCTTCCTGGCACGCCGGAAGTGTTACCCATCGGCATTGTCGCCGGGCACTGGGGGAATGATACCGGTGCCATCTGCGATGGCTGGCTTCGGGAGGTGGATGTGAATCTGGCGGTCGCCCAGCGGGTCGTGGCGGCCCTGGAGGCTGCTGGATACCCCACTGACCTGTTGGAGGAATTTGACCCCCGACTGGAGGGCTACCGGGCCCGCGCTCTGGTCTCCATCCATGCCGATGCCTGCCTCTACCCCGAGGCCTCCGGCTTCAAGGTGGCGCGGGTGGAAGAGAGCGCCATCCCCAATGTGGAGGACCGGCTGGTTGCCTGTCTGGTCAGCCGCTACGGGGCCCGTACTGGCCTTCCTTTCCACGAGGGCAGCGTCACCCCCGACATGACCCAGTACCACACCTTCTACGAGATTGACCCCTCCACACCGGGCGCCATCATAGAAATCGGCTTCCTTTTGGCCGACCGGGACCTTCTTATGCACCGGCAGGACCTGGTGGCCCGGGGGATTGTGGATGGCATTCTATGCTTCCTCAGAGGGGAAACGCCGTAGAAACGTTGCGGACAGTGATACTAAACCCGGTTGCAAACCACGGCATGTCCGAACCTCGGCCATGAATCTTGACAAAACGGGAAGAAGCGGCTATACTGGAATCAGGTTCTGAGGAACAGGGCGGGCTATTATCCTCTTTCAAGCAGTACAACGGCCTCTTGTATTTTTTCTTGCCCCAGTCATCATCCGGATAGTCCGGCCTTTGCTCCGATATCCCCCGTAAACCTGTGGTGAAGGAGGTGATGCGTATCAGATAACCGGGTTGTCTTTCCCCTGTATCGCGTATTCCACGTAATGTCGTTCCAACTGATACTTGAAAGGAGAGTCATGCTCCGCTCATTCTCTAAAGTGTTCTCTCTGCTGATAGTTCTGAGTTGGGTGTTCGTCTCTCCCGTCTCCGCACGTGTTCCCACTCCCTCACCTCAGCCTTCCTCCGCCGTGCCCGCCGTCGCGCTGCCGGACCTCCGCCTGACGGAATCCCCGGCACCAGTACTCCAATCCAGCGACGTCGTAACCATCACCATCCTCCACACCAATGACTTCCACGGTCAATTGGAACTCTCCGGCTCCAACCCCGGCATGGCGCGGGTGGCCTACGTCATCAACCAGGTGCGTGCGGCGGTGGGAGCGGATAACGTCGTCCTGCTGGACGCGGGCGACATTATGCAGGGCAGCCTGCTCTCCAACCTGTTTCACGGCGAATCCACCATTAATGTGTATAACGCCGTGGGCTACGACGCGGCCACCCTGGGGAACCACGAGTTTGACTGGGGGCAGACCGTCCTCATCAGCCGCACCCAGGAGGCGCAATTCCCCTTCGTCGCCGCCAACCTGGTGGTCAGCGATACGGGCTCATGCGCCACCGCCGGATGGACTCACCCGACCTTCGTGCGTCCCTGGATCACGATGACGGTGGGCACGCCGCCGAACCAGGCCATCCTGGGCATCATCGGCGTGACCTCCCAGGAGACCCCCTACATCACCGTGGCCTGGGCTACCCAGGGGCTGTGCTTTAAAGACCCCGTGGAGTCTATCCTTCGCTACTACGACGAGGTAAAAGCGGCCGGAGCCAACACCATCGTGGTACTCAGCCACCTGGGCTATACGGACGGCGGCTATGGCTACGGCTTCCCCGTCTACGGCGATCAGACCCTGGCAAGGCGGCTGGTAGAGGCTGGCAAGCCGGTGTCGCTCATCATCGGCGGACATAGCCATACGAACCTGATTGCTCCCACTATCATCAGCAACACCTACGTGGTACAGGCATGGTACAACGGGCGCAAGGTGGGGCGGGCGGATCTGGTTATTGACCCGACAAAGTACACCACATTCACCGTGGCTGGCTGGCAGGGTATTACGGTCTCCACAACGATCACGCCCGATGAGACCATCAGCGATACCATCGCCTCCTGGGCCAACAACCCCTGGTATCAGGAACAGATTAACCGGGTCGTTGGCTACACCAACGTGAGCATCACGCGCAACTACAACGGCGATTCCCTGATGGGGGCCTTCGTCAACGACGCCATCTACAACGACCTGAACACCGATGGTACCCCCCTCAATGACGCGGATATGGTCTTCAACAACCCTGGCGGCCTGCGGGCGGACATCGTGATCCCCTCCGGCAGCCCCCTGCCGTACACGATTACCCACGGGATGCTGTTCAATGTCCTGCCCTTCGGCAACCAGACAGTGGTCGGGAATATGACCGGGGCGCAGATTATGGAACTCCTGAACCAGAGCGCCACGCTCTTCAAGGGTGCCATCCAGGTCTCCGGTATCCGCTATTCCTTCTACAACTATACCGACACCCTCCCCGGCCCGCAGCCGTGGGCGTGGGGTGCGATTACCGCCACCGTGCGCAACCGCTCCACGGGCGAGTGGGAGCCACTGGACCTGGCCCGCACCTACCGCGTGGCGACCAACGAGTTCCTGGCCCCCGCCGGGCAGGACGGCTTCCTTGCCTTTAAGTACATGACCAACCTCTCCTACTGGGGCGATATGCTGGACGGTGTGGAGCGGTGGGTGTCCAGCGTCTACACCATCAGCAACCCCTATGACGGCACGCTGGACGGCCGGATCACCCAGTTGGGCACAGCGGCGGGCGGACCGGTCATCCCCGTGACCATCCTCCATCACAACGACTCCCATGGACGACTTAGCAAAACTGCCACTGCCGTAGGGTACACTCAACTGGCGACCCTGATCAACCGGGAGCGGGCGCACAATCCTAACCGCACCATCCTGCTCAACGCGGGCGACCAGATTCAGGGCGATGCCATGATGTACTACTTCAAGACGGCCCCGAAGGGATCCGCCGCCGACGGCACGTCGCTGCCCATCACGATGACGGTCCACCCGATGATCGCCGTGATGAACGCGATGACTTACACGGCGATGACCCTGGGCAACCACGAGTTCAACTTCGGCAACGACGTCTTCACCAGCGTCCTGCGGCAGGCGGACTTCTCCATCCTTCAGGCCAACGTCTATGACGATGGTCGGTACGGCCTGGATAAGGTGCCCGTGGAGCCCTATGTGGTGGTAAAGGTACCGGCGTCCGGCACCGGCGTTCAGGGCGTCAACACGATTGATGTCGCCATCCTGGGCATCGGCAACCACCGGGTGCCGCGCTACGAACTCCCCAGCAACATCGTCGGCCTGACCTTCACCGACCCGATCACCGAGGCCCAGAAGTGGGCGCCGTGGCTGAAGTCCCGCTACGACGCGGTGGTGGCGCTGACCCATATCGGCTTCACCATGATCCCGGGGAGCGTGGAGGTGGACGACCGGGTGGATACGGTTCTGGCCGCGCAGACTCCCGGGGTGGACGCCGTCATCGGCGGCCACAGCCACACTGATCCCTCCAGGCAGACCCTGTACTCGGGCGACTACAAGTATCTGCCAGCCATCATCCCTGGCCCCAGCAACACCCCGGTCATCGTCAACCAGGCCTACCGCTATAACACTTACCTGGGCCAGGTGGTGCTGGGCCTGTTGCCTGACGGCACCGGCGGTTACCAGGTCGTCTCCCGCGCCGGGCGGTACATCGCCGTGGAGAGTACCACACCGGAGGACACCCGCATCAAGGGCATCGTGGACCCGTATGTGGACTTCCTGAACGCCTATACGAATCGGGCCATCGGGCAGACCACGGTTCCGTTGGACGCGCTGCCGGCCTACACTCAGGAGACCAACGCGGCCAACCTGCAGGCAGATGCCTCGGTGTGGGAACTGAAGCAACACGGGATCAACGTGGACTTCCACCTCTCCGGCGCGATGACCAACCAGAAGGTCGCGGCCAGCGCGACGCCCACCAACCCGGTCACGCTGACGGTGAGTAACATGTTCACGCTGATGCCCTACGAGAACTCGCTGGTGGTGATGCGGATGAACGGCCCGCAACTGAAGAGGATTCTGGAGCGCGCCTACCGCAACTACTACTACTACAAGTACGTGCCGAATGCGGGCGGTTACTCGTACTACACCACCTGTATGCTGGACATCAGCAGCGGCGGCCAGATCACCTACCGGGACACTTACCCGCTCCTGCCCAGTGGCAACAACGTGGCCTCTCTGACCATCAACGGCCGGGAAGTGGACTTCCTGGATGCCACCACCTACTACACCGTCTCCACCGTCAACTATCTGGCCGCTGGCTCCTGCAACTTCAGCGATGCGGGGCAGACCCTATGGCCGCTGGACCAGATTGTGTACGACACGCAGTACTACGTGCGCGACGCGGTCATCAACTACATCAAGGCCCAGGGTACCATATCGCCGACGGTTGAGGGTCGCCTGCAGTTCCTCTACCTGAACCAGCGCGTGTTCCTCCCCCTGGTCCTCAAAGGCCAGTAGTCTTTCACCCCCATCGCTGGGGTATAAGAAACATCGCGGCGGCGGCCCGAAGGGCCGCCGCCGCAGCGCGTAGCGCAAGATTGAATCTTGCGCTACTTTGCAGGAACGTGCCAGGCACTTCCAAAAGTGCCTGGCACGTTGGGTTCGCGCTACTTCCGAACCGTGAACACTACCCCGTCGGTCCTCCCCATCACCTCCGGGAAGTACATCTCGTAGGCCGTGGCCGGCAGGACCCGGTACTCCCCCGCCAGCCCCACCTGCAGCAGATAGGTGTATTCGTAGGTACCGCGCGGCAGGTCGGTGGCGAAGAGCACCAGTTTCTCGTCCCGCAGGTCGGTGTCCGCAAACCACCACCAGCCCCAGCCCCACCGGTCCCGTCCCCAATCGGTGCGGACGAACTCCGGCTGCGTCCCCACCACGCTCGTCGTCAGGAGACTGGTGTCCACCGGGTCCGTCCCCGCCGGGAACGGGTCCTCCACCACCACGTAGTTCAGGTCGGTCGGCGCGATGATGGTCAGCCGGACCCGCAGCAGGTCCCCCACGCGGGCCTCGGTGACCGGCTCGCAGGGGCGAGCACCAGGCTCGCCCCTACAGTCCGCCCGCTCATAGACCCGGCCCACGATGATCCCCCGGTTCAGCGCCCGGACCTCCTCCACCGGCAGATAGCCGCGCAGGTGGACGGTGTAGTACAGCCGCCCCGGACCCTCGCCCCGCGCGATCTCCACCCGGTTCGCCTGGTCCACAAAGAGGTCTTTGATCGCCACCCGCAACTCCGTCACCTCCTGGACCGTCTCCGGGGTCACGCGGCCGGAGCCCAGATCACGGCCGTTGACCCGCACGCCCCAGGCGTAGTTCCCTTCCAATTCGCGGGTCGCCACCAGCCAGTCGGTCAGGGCAATCAGCGCCCAGACCGTCTCCTGCGTCGTCTCCCAGTGGTCGGCGGTGCGGGCCCGCATCAGCCAGCGGACGGTCCCCGGCGCCAGCGGGTTATCCGGATCCAAGCGGGCCAGCAGGTCCAGCACGATGGCCGTCGTCCGGGTGTCGGTGTTCCAGTTCCAGGGCTCCGGCTCCGCCTCCTGCCAGCGGACACCCGTCCCACTCATCACCGCCGCATTCGTCAGGTCGGCGATGATGGTCCCAATGCGCGGGTCCTCCGGGTTCAGGATGCCCAGCGCCAGGGCCAGGTAGGCCCGCCCGTAGTACCCCAGCCGCCCGCGCACTTCGTACAGGTTGGCCAGGTCTGCCTCGCGCGCCTGCCCGGCCTCCGTCAGGACGTAGAGGACGAACGCCTGCCGGTTGGCCTGCCGGGGGCTCTTCAGGTCGTCCACCGGCTTGATCCGGAATCGCAGGTAGTCCACCCCGTTCCGGATCACCTTCTCGTCCACCGCAAACCCGGCCTCCTTCGCCTTCACCAGCCCGAAGACGACGTAGGCGGTGGTCAGTGGGTTAGACTGATCGTTCTGCCACCAGCCCCAGCCGCCGTCGGGGTGCTGGCGCTGGTACAGTTTCTGGATGGCTCCGGAGACCAGGTCCCGCAGTTTCGCCTCCAGGTCGGGCCGGGCCAGGCCCAGTTCCTTCAGTGCCCGGTAGGTGAGGACGTTGGGCAGGAAGCGAGAGACCAGTTGCTCGGTGCACTCGTAGGGGAAGTGCTCCAGGTACGTGAGCCCGCCCGTCATCCCGGCGGCCAGCGACGGCTCCAGTTTGACCGTCAGGTTGCCCTGGGTGGTGTCTATGCTGGGCGGGATGACGATGGCCTCCAGGGTGCTCCCGGCCTGGGCCAGTTGTCCGGCGGTCCCCACCACTTCCACCGCCGAGTAGCGGTAGACGGGCAGGTACTGGTCGGGTGGGAGCCCCGCCGGGGGTTTGGTGGCGTCGGAGAGGCCGCCGCCCTGGGCCCGGAAGACCAGGTCGGCCCGGTCGCCGGAGAAGTCGCGCGGCACCTCCACCGGCCACTCCACCCGCACCTTCCCCTTCGCCGGAATCGTCACCCGCTGGCGGGCCTCCCCCAGCATCCGCAGGCCCGGCGCCTCCAGGGAGACCTCCACCTCCAGGGAGCGGTCGGTGTTGTTGTGAACGACAGCGGCCAGGTCGGCCCGGTCGCCCACCACGAAGAAGCGGGGCGTCACCGGCCGGACCAGCAGGTCCTTCGTGGAGAGAATCTCCAGTTCGGTCTGGCCCACCAGTAGGGGCAACCCTTGCGGTTGCCCCCCTGGGGCAGGGGCAAGCCCTGCCCCTACAGCGCGCGCCGCTATGTGCCAGGTGGTCAGTTGGTCAGGAAGTTTGAAGGAGACGGTGGCCCGGCCGCGCGCGTCGGTGCGGACCGAGGGGGCCCAGAAGGCGGTGTCGGGGAACTCCTGGCGGATGAACTCCGCGCCCATAACGGCCATTTCGGCGCCGCCACCGCCGCCCTTCGCCTCCTTCGCGATGCGGACGCTGATGCGGTCCACGGAGATGGAAAGGTTGTCGGCGGTGCGGACTCCCAGGCCGCGCCGGCCGTAGAAGGCCTCCACGATGGACGGCGCGTTGGGCGGAGCCAGCGTCAGGACGGACTTATCCACCACCGCCAGCCCCACCTCCGCCTCCACCGGCTTCCCGTCGGCGTCTGTGACCTCTATGTTCAGGTTGACGGTCTCCCGCGGGCCGTAGTGCTCGCCCTTCGTGACGTCCCGGTCCGGGGTGATGCGGACCGTCAACTCCTGCTTCTCGGTAGAGACGGCGAAGGAGACATAGCCCAGCCGGTACGCGGGGACGGGGTTGGTCTCGTCCACCCCCTTCACCAGGACGACGGAGACGAAGGCGTTGGGGGCCATGTCGGCGGTAATGGGCAGGTCAATGGTCTCGGCGTTGCCCTCCAGGGTCTGGACCCAGTGGCGGAGGATGTGGCCCCGCTCCACGGTGAAGAGCGCGGTCACCCGGCCCTGGAAGGGTGAGGGGATGAGGATGCGGGCCGTCTCGCCGGGGCGGTACTCCCGCTTGTCGGCGATGAGGTAGATGCGGTCGTTGTTCTCCTGGCGCCAGGAGACGTACTCCCGCCCGGAGACCCACATCCAGGTCGCCGAGACGATGCGGTTGCCCCGCGCGTCGGTCCCTTCGGCCTTGATGATGTAGGAGCCGCCCGACGGCGGGATGAAGGACGCCGTCGCCTCGCCCTTCCCGTCCGTGGTGACGGTCGCCGTCAGGACGACGGTGTCGGAGACGGTCCAGGTCCAGTAGAGGTTGCCGTACTCGTCCTCCTCCTGGACGTTGAGCCACTCCCGCCGGTTCAGGGTGACGGTGAGGGGGATGCGGGCGACGGGGTCACCCTCCCAGTCCACGGTGCGGATGTCCACCTTCTGCTCCTCCCCGGCGACGCCGACGTACTGCTGGGGGCGCAGGCCGATGTAGAAGAGGCCCTTGTGGACCAGGACCCGGGCCCGGTTGGAGACGGATTGGTCGGTGACGTCGGTGACGGTGGCCTCAATGGTGAACTGCTGGCTCAACAGGGCGTCGCCGATGTCGGCGGGGACGGAGAAGACGAAGCGGCCCTGGGCGTCGGTGGTGCCGGTGCCGTCGGCGATGACGCGGCCGTAGCCGGGCACCTCCTGCGGCCCCCACCAGTCCCACCGGCTGGTGTCGGTCCAGTCCCACCAGCCGGGGATGTCGGGCCGGAACCCGTAGTCCTGGGTCATCAGGGTCCAGCGGACGCGGGCGTCGGCGACGGGGCCGCCGAAGAAGTAGGTGGCCTGGACGGTGACGTTGATCCGGTCGCCCGCCAGCACCTGGTCTTTATCCGGGGTGACGGTCACCTGATACTCCGGGCGGCGGTACATCGCCACCTGGAAGCCGACGCCGTCGGTCTGTTTCTTGTAGTTGATCTCAATGTAGTAGTAGCCCAGGCCGGCCTCCGGGGCCAGGGTGAACTGTCCGTGGAAGGTGCCCAGGTCGGAGAGGGGCAGAGTCTCTTTGTAGATTTCCTCCCCCCGGTCGTTGCGGACGATGACGGAGACGGTCTCCCCGGCCGGGGGCAAGGTGTAGCGGGCGTCGTCCTCGGCCCAGACGACGCCGCGGAAGTAGACGGGCTGGCCGGGCCGGTAGATGGGCCGGTCGGTGTAGACGTGGATGCGGTAGGGGCGGATGTAGAACTCCGACATCAGGTTGAAATCCCAGGGCCCGATACCGCTGTACCAGTCGCTGTGAACGACGGAGAAGGTGGGCTCGCCGGGCGCGCCGGAGTAGGCCAGGAAGGTCGTCCAGAGGTCCTGCAGGGGCGGGAATCCGGTGCGGAAGACGCCGTCGGCGTCGGTGGTGCCCTGCGCCGTCATTGCGCCGATTCTCCCGTAAACGGTGACGGGAAGATTGGGGACGGGCCGGCCGGTGGCCAGGTCCGTGGCCCAGACCAGCGCCTCCCGCGGGGCCAGTTTCAGGGTCAGGTGGATGCGGGAGACAACCAGGATGTGGCGGGACGGGCTCCAGCCGCGCTGGCGGGCCTCCGGCGCGGTGACCTCCAGGAAGTAGAGGCCCGGCGGAAGGGGACTGCGGTCCTCGGTCAGGTCAATCCGTTTGAAACGGGCATCGTTCAGCGGTGCCTCCAGCGGCACCGTCCACTTCCGGACGATGCTCTCCTCCGACGGACGGAAACTCTCCCAGGCCGACCACCAGTCGCCTGTAGTGAGGCGCTGGAACTGTTCCCAGGTCAGGCGGGAGAGGGTGATGTCGGCCTGGGTCACGTTGAGGTGGGAGATGTAGACGTAGGTGGACGTGTAGGCGTTGTAGAGGCCGACGTTCCCCGGCACCTGGAGGTAGATGGCCGGGTCCAGGGGGCGGGTGGTGAAGCGGACCACCTGCTCCTCGCCGATCCGGTTGCCGTAGGGGTCGGCCATATTCGGCCCCAGGCGGACTTCCCAGGACGTGGACGCTGGCGGATCCCAGTTCAGGACGAAGGAGTTCTCCCACGGGTCCCAGTAGGTGTAGACGCGGGTCGGTTTGGGGAGGATGGTGATGTTGGGCATCAGGGTGGAGATGTCCATGGGCGCGGAAAATTTGATGACGAAGGCGGTGCCGGGGTCCGCCCGCTTCTCGCCGTCGGAGGGGGTGGTGGAGAGGACGCGGGGGTAGGGGACGGTGCGGAAGGAGTATTTATACGGGGCCTTCAGCGGGGCCGCGCCCTGGGCGGAGAGGGCCGACTGCTCCAGCGTGATGAGGTACTCCGTATCCAGTTCCAGCCGCCCCTCCGGGATGAAGGTCATCACCGTGTCGTTCTGGCTCCAGACGAAGCGGCCGGGGACGCGGGTCTCGCTCCGCAGGGGCTTCAGGGAGAAGGCGGCCTGGGTGGAGGCCCGGTCCATAGGCTGGCTGAAGGTGACGGTGATGGCCTGGGTGAGGGCGACCTGGGTGGAGCCGTTGGCGGGCTCTATGAAGAGCACATAGGGGGCCTCAATGGTGAACTGCCAGGTGTGGTCCTCCTCCAGGACGCCGCCGGTGGTGTCGGAGAGGCCGGCGGGGACGGTGGCCCGGTAGGTCTTGCCGGGGACGAAGCCCGTCCTGGGCCGGAAGACGTAGATGGACGTGTTCACCCACTCGCCGGTCCCCTCCACGGGCGGGTCAAAGACGACGGGGATGGGCATATCGGCCACGGGCGCGCTGACCAGTTGCAGGGGGACGACGGGGCGGTTGAACATAATGGTGACCGGGGTGTTCGGCGGGATGTCGCGGGCGTTCGGTTCCGGGATGACCTGGGCCACCTCCAGGTAGCCGACGGTGGCGAAGGTGAACTCCGCCTCCTCCTTCAGAGGGAGCCCCTCGGCGGATTTGGCGGTGGGCTCCAGTTTGACCCGGTAGCGGGTGGCCCGCCGCCACTCCCCCTTGGGGGTGAAGACCAGGGTGACCGGGTCGGGCCAGGAGAAGGTGCCCTCCACTTTAGGCTCAATGCGGAACGCGGCCTCCACCGACGCCCGGTCCATGGGCTGGTCAAAGACCAGGCGGAGGGGCCGGTCCAGCGGCGTCTCCTCGCCGCGCGCGGGGGAGCGGACCAGGAGGAGGGGGTGGGTGGCGGGGAGGGGCGGAGGGGTGGGGGTGGGGGTGGCGCGGCGGAGGAAGGGGGGCGCACAGGAAACCACCATGCTGATGAGCAGGATGACGATCAGTGGTAGGGTCCAGAATCGTTTGCGACTCATCGCAACTCCTTTCGCAGGGCGTGACACGTGAAAAGTGAAACGTGGGGGACAATCGCAGTATACCACGAATGGGCCGGGTTGTCTACAGGATGCAGGATGCAAATGCAGGGAAGTCCGTGTCCATCCGTGTTCTATTTCTTATAGACGCTGAAACCCGTTGCGGAGTTCCCACCTCTCCCCACTTCTCACGTTTCGCGTTTCACGTCTTAAAAGGCTCTAAGGCAAAGTCCGCACTTTGCTTGCCGTATGGGGCTGTACCCTCACCCCTCCCCCAGCCCTTCCCCTCTCCCGCTCGCTTTCAGCGGCGGGAGAGGGGAGGAGAAGCCAGGGGATTTTGCGGTGGGCGGCTTCGCCGCCCACCGCAAAATCCCCTTTTTATCCCCCTCTCCTCTTCCGCGAAGCGGTGGGGGAGAGGGGGATAAAGGGGGTGAGGGGGGCCAAAAGCCGCTTGAGCGCATCAGGTGTGGATTTTGCCCTATAGCCATAAAAGTTGACAGTTTCCCCCCTTTAGACTACAATACGCGTCACAATGCAGATGAGAGGAGCGCCCATGAGCAAGAAAAAGTGGACCAGCGACGAGGTGCGACAGAGTTTTCTGGATTTCTTCGCCGCCCGGGGCCATACTATCGTCCCCAGTTCCAGCCTGGTGCCGGTGGACGACCCCACCCTGCTCTTCACCAACGCCGGGATGAACCAGTTCAAGGACGTCTTCCTGGGCATCGGCACCCGCCCGTACAAGCGGGCCGCCAACACCCAGAAGTGCCTGCGCGTCTCCGGCAAGCACGCCGACCTGGAAGACGTGGGGCGGGACACGTATCACCACACCTTCTTTGAGATGCTGGGCAACTGGTCCTTCGGCGACTACTACAAAAAAGAGGCCATCGCCTGGGCGTGGGAACTCCTCACCCAGGTCTGGGGTCTGCCCAAGGAACGGCTCTGGGCCACCTGCTTTGAGGACGAGCGGGGCGAACTCCCCCGCGACGACGAGGCCGCCGGATATTGGCGCTCCGAGACCGACATTGACCCGTCCCACATCCTCTTCTTCGGCCGCAAAGATAACTTCTGGGAAATGGGTGACACCGGCCCCTGCGGCCCCTGCAGCGAAATCCACTACGACCGGGGGCCGGAGTTCTGTTCCAAAAAGGACGACCCCAACCACGTCTGCGGCGTCAACCGGGACTGCGGGCGGTACATTGAACTCTGGAACCTGGTCTTCATCCAGTACAACCGGAAAGAGGACGGGACGCTGGAGCCCCTGCCGGCCAAACACGTGGATACCGGCGCCGGTCTGGAGCGACTGGTCGCCATCCTGCAGGGGGTGGACTCCAACTACAAGACGGACCTCTTCACCCCGATTATGGACCGGGTCCAGCAACTCCTGGGCCACACCGACGAGGAGCGGGAGAAGCACATCGTCGGCTACCGGGTCATCGCCGACCATGCCCGCGCGGTCACCTTCCTCATCGGCGACGGGGTGCTCCCGGGCAACGAGGGTCGCAACTATGTCCTGCGGATGATTCTTCGCCGGGCGGTCCGGTTTGGGCGCAAGATCGGCTTCACCCGCCCCTTCATGGACGAAGTGGCGAAGGTGGTCATTGAGCGGATGAGCCACGTCTTCCCCGAACTGGAAAAGCGGCGGGAGTTCATCCTCACCACTATCCGCCAGGAGGAGTTGCGCTTCCTGAAGACGCTGGATGCGGGACTGGCCCGCCTGGATGAAGTGATTGCCGCCGTGCGGGAGCGCCGGGACCGGATCATCCCCGGTCGGGACGCCTTCCGCCTCTACGACACCTTCGGCATCCCCATGGAGATTCTCCGGGACGTCGCGGAGGAGCACGGCCTGGTGGTGGACGAGGCCGGATTCCACGCCGCGATGGAGGAGCAGCGGGCACGGGCGCGGGCGGCGGAAATGTTTGAGGAGATAGACGAGGAGAGTTTGCGCGTCTACCGGGACCTGCTGGAGAGTCTGCAGAAGAAGGGCCTGCTGGGTCCAGAAGGCGTCCTGCACGACCCCTATGAGGCGACGGAATTGGAAACGACCGTCGCGGCTATCCTGCGGGACGGCAAACCGGTCCAGGTTGTCCGGGTCGGCGATAAGGTAGAGGTCGTCCTCTCCGAGACCTGCTTCTACGTGGAGTCCGGCGGTCAGGTCTCCGATACCGGCTACATCGCCGCCTTCGCCAGCGAGGAGGCCGAGGAGCCGGTCTGGGAAATCCGCGTGGACGACATGCGGCGGCCTGTCCCCGGCCTCATCGTCCATATCGGTGAGGTCACCCTGGGCACCCCGCGCGTCGGCGACCGGGCATGGGCGCTGGTGGACTACGAGCGGCGCATGGACATCGCCCGCAACCACACCGCCACCCACCTGCTCCACAACGAACTGCGCTACGTGCTGGGCGAACACGTCCAGCAGGCCGGCTCCCTGGTCGCCCCGGACCGGCTGCGCTTTGACTTCACCCACGGCGCCATGCTCACCCAGGACGAGATTGACCGGGTCGTGCGCGGGGTCAACGAGGCCATCCTGGCCAACTACCCGGTCATCTGGGAGTACAAACCGTACCGGGAAGCGTTATCGGAGGGGGTCATCGCTCTCTTCGGCGAGAAGTACGGCGACGTGGTGCGGGTGCTGCGCGTCGGCTGGCCCGACGAGCCCTTCAGCCAGGAACTGTGCGGCGGTACCCACGTGGACGAGACCGGCGAAATCGGCTTTTTCTACATTATCTCCGAACAGGGCATCGGCGCGGGGGTACGCCGGATAGAGGCGGTGACCGGGCGCGGCGCGGTGGAGTGGATTCAGAAGCACATGCGCTCCCTGGAATCCATTGCGGCCCATCTCCTCTGCTCGCCGGAGGAGGTGAACCGCAAAGTCCTGGAGTTACAGGACGAACTCCAGACGGCCCGCAAAGAGATTGCCCGGCTCCAGCGGCAACTGGCCCGCTACCAACTGGAGGACCTGCTGGATCAGGTCCAGGAAGTCGCCGGAGTCCCCCTGCTGGTGGCCCGGGTGAACGTCCCGGACATAGAGACATTGCGGGAGATGACGGACTGGTACCGGGAGCGGGTTCGCTCTGGCGTGGTGGTGCTGGGCACGGTCCTGGAAGGGCGTCCGGCCTTCGTGGCGGCGGTCACCCCGGACCTGGCCCGGCAGGGGGTGGACGCGGTGCAGTTGGTGCGGGGGGTGGCGCAGGTCGTCGGCGGGGGCGGTGGCGGACGTCCCACCCTGGCTCAGGCGGGGGGCAAAGATGCCCGCCGTCTGGATGAGGCGCTCCGTCGGGCCCCGCAACTCCTGCGGGAAGCGCTGGGGCAGGCATGAAAGCAAGAGGGCAAGATTGCAAGATTGCAAGATTGCAAGAGGCAAGATTGCGAGAGGGCAGAGGAGCAGGGGAGCAGAGGAGCAGGGGAGCAGAGGAGCGGGGGAGCAGGGGAGCAGAGGAGCGGGGGAGCAGGGGAGCAGAGGAGCGGGGGAGCAGAGGAGCAGAGGAGCGGGGGAGCAGAGGAGCAGAGGGGCGGAGGGGCGGAGGGGCAGAGGCGATACGCGATATGCGATAAGCGATATGCGATAAGCGATACGCGATATGCGATTCGCGATACGCGATACGCGATATGCGATTCGCGATACGCGATACGCGATATGCGATATGCGATTCGCGATACGCGATATGCGATATGCGATTCGCGATACGCGATATGCGATTCGCGATACGCGAAGTCAGGGGTAAAGGCCAATGGTCAGAGAGTTCAGCGTGATTATAGAGCGCGACGCCGAGGGCTACTATGTGGCTACCGTTCCTGCCCTGCGCGGCTGTCACACCCAGGCAAAGTCGCTGGATACCCTGATGAAAAGAATTCGGGAAGCCATTGAACTGTGCCTGGAAGTGGAGAGTGGGGATATTCAGACTCACGAATTCATCGGGGTCCAGCGAGTCCAGGTTGAGGTATGACGAAACTGCCGTCCATTAAAGGGCAGGAACTGGTCGCTGCGCTGTGCCGGGCAGGCTTCGGGGTGATCCGCGTGAAGGGAAGCCATTATTTTCTGCGTCATCCTGACGGACGGTGCACGGTCGTACCGGTCCATCGGGGAGAAACGATTGGTCCAGAGTTACTGTCCAAAATCTTGCGGGATTGCGAGATGACGAAAGAGGAAACTGTTTGCACTATTGTGATGCTCTCTCGGTGTGAAAAGGGGCGAGAAGTGACTTCGGCAGCCATTACAACAGCCTGGCCAATCAGGGGAGGTTGTGACCCACATCATTTCCCTTCAACCCGACGATGACCTGGCGGTCCTGCGCCACCGCATCCGGCAGGCGCGGGACGGACGGGTCATCATTGTTCTTCCCTGGGAGACCCGTCTCTTCTCCAATCCGCTGGACGGCGAACGGGTGCGCCGGGAAGCGGAACGGTTGGGCGCCGAGGTCGCCGTTGTCTCCGAGGACCCGGACCGGCGGGCCTACGTCCGCTGGATCGGGCTGCCGGCCTTCGCCTCGGTGGAGGAGGCAGAGGCGGCCCAACGCTGGCCCCGCCCGGAGCGGCCGCCCCTGGAACCGCCGCCCCGCGCATGGTGGGAGGAGGAAATCCCTCTCCGCCCGCCGCCTGCCCGCCCGCTCCCGCCCTGGGCCCGGAACGTCCGCCTGGGCGCCCGGCTGACCGTCTTCTTCGCCACCCTGCTGGTTCTCCTGGCCTTCGCCTATGCCGTCGTCCCCCAGGCCACCGTCACCCTGATCCCTACCGTGGAGACCGTCCGGGCCACCGTCCCCGTCTGGGCCGGGCTGGAGACACAGGCCGTGGACGCCGCCAGCGGACAAATCCCCGCTCGCCGGGTGGGCGATTACTTCGCCGGAAGTCTGGAAGTGGAGACCACCGGCACCGCCGCCTACGAGTCGGGCCGGGCCACCGGGACCGTCCTCTTCACCAATATGCTGGGGCAGGGGATTCTGGTGCCCGCCCGCACGGTCGTCCGGACCTCCGCGGGCGCCTTCCCGGTCCGCTTCGCCACCACGCAGGACGTGACGGTCCCCCCCTTCGGCCAGGCCCCGGCCCCCATAGAGGCCCTGGAGGAGGGGCCGGTGGGCAACGTCGGTGCCGGACTCATCAACCAGGTGGAGGGCGTCGCCGCGCTGGCCCTGCGGGTCATCAACCCCGAACCGACCCGGGGCGGCGGCCTTCAGGAGGTTCGCGCCGTCTCTCAGGAGGATATGGACCGGGCCCGGGAACAGTTGACGGCCCGACTCCTGGAGGAGGCCTACCAGGGCCTGCAGGAATATCTGGAGCCCAATGAGGTCCTCTTCCGGCAGTCCCTGGAGATTCAGGCCAGCGAGGTCTCCTACAACCGGTTTCTCTACGAACGGGCGGACACGCTGCAGGTGTACATGAAACTGCTGGTCACCGGTATGGCGGTGGACCGGGATAACGCCGAGGCGGTCGCCTACGCCGCCCTGGTGCGCCGTCTCCCCCCCGGGCACGTGCTGGTGGATACCGACTTTGACATTCAGGAGCCGACGGCTGGCCCCGAAGGAGGCGTGATCACCTTCTCCGTCTCGGCGGTGGGCGCCGCGGCCGCCCAGGTGGACCCGCAGGCCGTCCGGCAGGCCGTTCGGGGCAAAACGGTCGCCCGGGCCGCCGACCTTCTGGCGGACGAGTGGCCGCTGGCCCAGCCGCCCCAGATTCAGGTCTGGCCCCACTGGCTGCGGCGGCTGCCCCTTCTCCCTCTGCGCATCACCGTCCAGGTGACGCCGTAAAGGTTGTTTTTACCACGAAGACACGAAGACACAAAGAAATAAAAAACTTCGTAACTATTCAGCCGATTGAAATCGTCCTCCCTGGGCACGTTGTGCCGGGTGTCGGCCTTCGCTGATACTCTGAGGTCGGCGAAGGCCGACCATCGGCCACAGGCCCACGAAGGCTGACTTCAGTCAGCGCAAAAACTTCGTGCCTTCGTGTCTTGGTGGTTCTAAAGAACATGCGGGTGTTGGCGCTGGACCTGGGTGAACGGCGAATTGGTGTGGCGGTCAGCGACCCCAGTGGGACGGTCGCCCGACCCGTGGGGATTGTGAAGCGGAAATCTCGCGCCGAGGACCTCGCCGCCATCGCCCGCCTGGTCGCCGAATACGGCGCCGAGCGGGTGATTGTCGGGCGGCCGCTGACTCTGCGGGGCGAGGTGGGCCCTCAGGCCCGCTGGGTGGAGACGTACGCGCAGGCGCTGGCGGACGCGCTGGACGTGCCGGTGGAGTTGTGGGACGAGCGTTACACTACCGTCGCTGCTCAGGAGATTCTGGAGACCGTCCGCCCCGGGAGGCGCCGACGGCGCGGCGAAGTGGATGCCGTCGCTGCCGCTGTCCTGTTGCAGGGGTTCCTGGAAGCCAGAAAACAGGTGAAGCCGTGAAATTCCATTACTATCCAGATACCGATTCGCTCTACATTGACCTTTCCGAAAGGACCAGTGTGGATTCGCGGGAGGTCGCGCCGGGCGTGGTGCTGGATTTTGACGAGGAGGGTCACCTGGTCGGGATTGACATCCAGCATGCCAGCCGTATCGTCAACCTGACCCGGCTGGAAGCGGAATCCCTGCCGCTGACTCCAGTGGCCCTGATCGGCCGGACCGTTCCTGTTTAAGAATTCACTACCTCATCCCACTCCCAGCGGCTTCGCCGCTACCCCCTCTTTGAAGTTTGGCCTTTTTCAGAGCGGGGGCGGGAAAATCTTCCAAACCCGCCTCCGGCGAGGCCGAAGGAATAAAAAGAAAAATCATCTCCTTTTTGGGGCCGCGGAAGCAGCCAGGGGCCCAAACAGAGGGGCCACGGGCAAAAAGCCAAAGTTGAGGGAGGGGGGGGCCGCCGTAGGCGGCGGGGGAGGGGTGAGGAAGCCTGCAAAGAGGTGAAAATGAAACAGACGACCCGCGTTGTTGCCTTTCTACTGGCTTTGGCTTCGGTTGGAGTTATCGTCGGCGGGAGTTTCTGGGCGTTCCGCCGGACCGGAGGGCTGGGCCTCTCCATCTGCAACATCAGCGCGGCGGGTTCCCCCAAAGAGGTCGCCCTGGAGACCTATATCCAGATGCACGCCGACGAACTGCAGCGCCCCGCCGGCACCGATAACACCCCGGTCACCTTCGTCGTCCAGCCCGGCGAGACGGCGGCGGAGGTGGCCCGGCGGCTCCAGGAAGCCGGCCTTATCTCCGATGCCGAACTCTTCCGGCGGTACCTGCAGTACAAGGGCATGGACGCCGGGCTGGAGGCCGGCACCTACACCCTGCGCCAGACGATGACCATCCCGGAGATCGCTGAAGCGCTGCAGACCGGCCTTCGTCCCGAGCGGGTGCTCACGGTCCGCGAGGGGCTCCGCCTGGAGGAGGTCGCCGCCGCCGTCGCTGCGCAGACCGGCATTCCCGAGGCGGATTTCATCGCCCTGGCGACAGCCGGCTGGCGGGAGACCGACCTGAAGGACTACCCCTTCCTGGCCGACCTGCCGCCGGGGACCACCCTGGAGGGGTACCTGTTCCCGGAAACCTACCGCCTGCCGGAGGAAGTGACGGCCTACGACGTGGTGGCCCGTATGCTGGCGACCTTTGACGCGCGGGTGACCGAGGAGATGCGCATGGGCGCGGCCAACCAGGGCCTGACCGTCCACCAACTGGTCACCCTGGCCTCGCTGGTGGAGCGGGAGGCCGTCATTCCGGAGGAACGGCCCATCATCGCCAGTGTCTTCCTGAACCGGCTGCGGAACGGCTGGCTCCTGAACGCCGACCCCACCGTCCAGTACGCCCTGGGCTACGACGAAAAGACCGGGAAGTGGTGGCGTCGGCTCTACTTTGACGAATTGGGCGTGAACTCTCTCGCCGACATAGACCACCCGTACAACACCTACCGCTACCCTGGCCTGCCTCCGGGCCCCATCTGCAGCCCGGGCCTGGCATCCATCCAGGCATCGGCCTTCCCGGCCCAGACCGACCACTTCTACTTCATCGCCGACTGCCACAAAAACGACGGGAGCCATCTCTTCGCCCGCACGGAGGAGGAGCACAACGCCAACTACGCCTCCTGCGGCGGCACTGTTCCCTGAACAGGGAATGGGGTTTTGCAGTGGCGGCCGCAGGCCGCCACTGCAAAACCCCGCTTTACCCCCCCCCTCTCCCGCCGTCGCGGGCGAGCGGGAGAGGGGGCAGGGGGTGAGGGCGTTGATCGCACAAGTTTTTGAGGCAAAACAGGGTCAAAAACCCACCCTCAGGAGGTCCTATGACCACCCAGACCTACGACGCCGTGATCATCGGTGCCGGGAGCATCGGCCTGCCCGCTGCCTTCTTCATGGCCGACGCCGGCCTGAAAGTTCTGGTGATTGACCAGTTCGCCAGTCCCGGACAGGGCTCCAACAAGGCCGCCATCGGCGGCATCCGCGCCACCCACTCCGACCCCGCTAAAATCCGCCTCTGCCTCAAGTCCATAGAGATTTTCTCCACCTGGGAGGAGACCTATGGGGACAACATTGAATGGTACCAGGGCGGGTACTCCTTCGTTGCCTACCGGGAGCAGGAGGAGCAGGTCCTCAAGAACCTGCTGAAAATCCAGCACTCCTATGGGCTGAACATTCGGTGGCTGGACCGGGACGACCTTCTGCAGGTCATCCCGGACCTGAATCCGGAGGGGCTGATCGGCGGGACGTACTCCCCGGGCGACGGCTCCGCCTCCCCGCTGCTGACGGCGCATGCGTTCTACATGCGGGCGCGGGAACGGGGCGCCGAGTTCCACTTCCGGGAGCGGGTCACCGGCATCATCCGCCGCCGGGGACGGGTGGTGGGCGTGCGTACCGACCGGGGCGGTTACGCCACCGAGGTGGTGATTAACGCCGCCGGCCCCTGGGCCCGGGTGGTGGCCCAGATGGCCGGGCTGGACGTCCCCGTGGTGCCGGATTGCCACGAGGCGGGCATCACCGAACCCGTCGCCCGTTTCCTGGAGCCGATGGTGGTGGACATCCGCCCCGCTGAGGGCTCCAAGAACTACTACTTCTACCAGCACAAACCCGGCCCTGTCGTCTTCTGCATCACTCCCGAGCCACCCATCATCGGCACCGACCGCCGGGAGACCTCCGTCTTCCTGCCCATGATTGCCCGGCGGATGGTGGACCTGATGCCGAAACTGGCCAACATCAAAGTGCGGCGTACCTGGCGGGGCCTCTATCCGATGACCCCCGACGGCTTCCCCATTATCGGCCGGGCGCGGGAACTGGAGGGGTACATCTACGCCGTCGGGATGTGCGGTCAGGGATACATGCTGGGGCCGGGCGTTGGCGTCCTCCTGACCCACATGGTGCAAAATGCCATTACCCCGGAAGACCAGGAGATTCTGGATCAACTGAGCCCCTACCGGCCCTTTGGTGGGGAGGAGAAACTGAAATAGGGTGCCCGAATGATATTCACTGGAAGAAGTTGAGGTCTGGCAGTCCAGAAAGGGGGGAAAATGGACCACATCACACTGAGCGTTATTAAGGCGGATGTCGGTGGGTTCGTGGGCCACTCCAGCGTCCACGACGAACTGATAGAGGAATCGGAGGACCGGCTGGAAGCGGCGGTGAAGGACGACCTCATCGTAGACTTCCACGTCACCGCCTGCGGCGACGACCTGCAACTCATCATGACCCACCGCAAAGGGGTGGACAGCCCGGAGATTCACCGCCTGGCCTGGGAGACCTTTGAGGCCTGCACTGAAGTCGCCAGACGGCTGAAACTCTACGGCGCCGGGCAGGACCTCCTGGCGGATGCTTTCTCCGGCAACGTCAAAGGCATGGGCCCCGGCGTGGCGGAGATGGAATTCACGGAGCGGCCCTCCGAACCGGTGCTGATCTTCATGGCCGACAAGACCTCCGCCGGAGCCTGGAACCTCCCCCTCTACAAGATGTTCGCCGACCCCTTCAATACTGCCGGTCTGGTCATCTCCCCTGCCATGCACGACGGCTTCCGCTTTGAGGTCCACGATGTCAAGGAGAGCCGGCGGGTCTTCTTTGACACCCCGGAGGAACTCTACGACCTGCTGGTCTTCATCGGCGCGCCGGGCCGCTATATGGTCAAGGCCGTCTACACCAAAAAGGGCGAGATTGCGGCCGTCTCCTCCACCCAGCGCCTCTCCCTCATCGCCGGACGGTACGTGGGGAAGGACGACCCCGTCTGCATCGTCCGCAGCCAGGGGGATTTCCCGGCCGTCGGCGAAGTACTGGAGCCGTTCACCATGCCCCACATCGTGGAAGGGTGGATGCGGGGCTCCCACTACGGCCCGCTGATGCCCGTGCCGCTCTACCACGCCACCCCCAGCCGGTTTGACGGCCCACCGCGCGTCGTCTGTCTGGGCTTCCAGATTGCCGGAGGGCGGCTGGTGGGACCGCGGGATATGTTTGACGACCCCGGCTTTGATGAGGCGCGTCGCCTCTGCAACGTCATCGCCGACCACTTCCGCCGCCACGGCCCCTTTGAGCCCCACCGCCTGCCGATGGAGGAGATGGAGTACACCACCCTCCCCCAGGTAATGGAGAAACTGGTGGGGCGGTGGGAGGCGATCCCGTGAAGCATGAGGGGTGTAGGGCAACTGCTCGCAGTTGCCCTACATTCCAAGAATAGGGATTTCTGTGAGGTGTGATGGCGGCGATGGAGTCGGAGAGACGGGAGCAGATTCGGCAGATTTTTGATAACTACCTACGTACCGACTAAAGTCGTCCGCCATAGGCCTTCGGCCTCCGGTCGGCCTTCGCCGACCGGGGGCGTCGGCGCAGGCCGACGCCCGGCACCGCGGGCCCAGGGAGGCTGATTTCCAATCAGCGCACAGCGGCAAGCCGGCCGGGTAGGTAGTTACAGTGAAGCCAATAAAGCAAAATCCGTGTTCATCCGTACCCATCCGTGTGCATCCGTGTCCTATTTCCGATAAGGTCTATTCTGGCCGACGCGGAGGTCTGGATCGGGCGGACCCTGGCCTCCGGGCTCCTGGTGAACCCGGTGGACGTCTTCACCGTGGTTATGGGTAAGACGGTGGAGTTCTACACCCGCGCCGTCGCGGAGGGAACCGTGGGGGGTAGAGACGACCTGCTGGCGGAACTGCTGGGGGAAATGGCGGCGCAGGCTCAGGAAATGGGAAAGGCGTTGGCCGAAACCGCCCCTTCCAGAACCCGCCAACTGGCCCTGTTCTAACTCCCGCATTACGTTCCACGTTTTACGTTTCACGTTTTACGTTTCCCGTTTCCCCGAGGAGGTTCAGCGATGCCCGAACAGGTTGTCGGCCAATCCATCCCCCGGGTAGATGCCCGCGCCAAAGTCACTGGCGAGGCCCTCTATCCTGGTGACTTCTCCATGTCGGGCATGCTCCACGCCAAGATTCTCTTCGCCGGGCGGCCCCACGCCCGCATCCTGAGCATAGACACTACTGAGGCGGAGAGGGTTCCCGGCGTCGTCGCCATCTTCACCGCAAAAGACGTGCCCGTCAACGAGTACGGCCTGCAGACCCCCGACCAGCCCGTCCTCTGCGGGCCCGGCTCCGCCAAGCCCGGCGCCGACGTCGTCCGCTGGGTGGGCGACCAGGTGGCCCTCATCGTCGCCGAAACGGAGGAGGCCGCCGCCCGGGCCCGCGACCTCATCCGGGTGGAGTACCAGGACCTCCCTGTCATCACCGACCCTCTGGAGGCCATGAAGCCCGGCGCTTACTCCCTTCACCCGCCCCGCGCCCCCAATCCCATCCATCCGGAACTCCAGACGGAGGGGAACTGGATCAGCCACCACCAGATTCGCAAGGGGGACGTGGGGGCCGCCTGGGCCCAGTGCGACGTCATCGTGGAGGCCGAATACCGGCTCCCATCCCAGGAGCACGCCTACCTTCAGCCGGAGGCCGGTCTGGCCTACATAGATGAGGAGGGCCGGGTGACCGTCGTCGTCGCCGGACAGTGGACGTGGGAGGACCAGCACCAGATCGCCCACGCGCTGGACATCCCTCCGGAGCAGGTCCGGGTGGTCTACCCGGCTATCGGCGGCGCCTTCGGCGGACGGGAGGACATGTCCGTCCAGATCGTCCTGGCCCTGGCGGCCTGGAAACTCCGCCGTCCGGTAAAGATTGTCTGGACCCGGGAGGAATCCATCATCGGGCACGGGAAGCGGCATCCGGTCTGGGCCCGCTGCAAGTGGGGCGCGACGCGCGAGGGGAAACTGGTGGCCGCCGAAGTGCGCGTCGTCGCCGACGGCGGTGCCTACTGCTACACCACCAACAAAGTCCTGGGGAACCTGACCGTCACCTGCACTGGCCCCTACGAAATCCCCAACGTGAAGGTGGATGTGGACGGTTACTACACCAACAACCCGCCCAGCGCGGCCTTCCGGGGCTTCGGCGCGCCCCAGGGCATCTTCCTGGCGGAGACGCAGATGAACAAACTGGCCGAGGCGCTGGGGATGGACCCGGTGGAACTGCGGGTGCGTAACCTCCTGCGGGAGGGAAGCCTGACTGCGATGGGCACTCCCCTCCCCGGTGGCGTCAACCTGGTGGAGGTGGTGGAGCGCTGCGCGGCCGCGGCGGGGTGGACCAAAACGGAGGCCGGATGGCGCAAACCCGAACTCCCTCAGTCCTCCGGCCCGGTCCGCCGGGGCATCGGATTCGCCGCCGGTTTCAAGAACATCGGCTTCTCCTTCGGCTACCAGGAGAACTGCTGGGCGAAGGTGGAACTGCGCGGGAAAGGGGAGATAGAAGAGGCCGTCGTCTACATTGGCAGTGCAGAGGTAGGGCAGGGTGCCCACACCGTCATCACCCAGATGGCTGCCGAGGCGCTGGGGATTCCGGTGGAGCGGGTGCGCCTGGTCCCCTCGGATACCGCCACCAGCCCCGGCAGTTCCGGCTCCGCCTCCGCATCCCGGACCACCTTTATGGCCGGGAACGCCGTGCGGGGCGCGGCGGCGGCCGCGCTGGAGAAGTGGCGCGCGGAGGAGCGGCCCGCGGTGGCCGAATACACCTACCTGGCCCCGAAGACCACCCAGTTTGATCCGGAGACCGGCCACAGCACCCCCAACTTCGCCTACGGCTACGTGGCGGAGGCGGTGGAGGTGGAGGTGGATACCGAGACCGGGCAGATTCGGATTCCCCGCGTCGTCTGCGCCGACGATGTGGGCAAGGCGGTCAACCCCCAACTGGTGGAGGGGCAGATAGAGGGCGGGGTGGTGATGGGCCTGGGCTGGGCCACTGTGGAGAACTTCATCGTCCGGGAGGGCCGGGTCCTTACCGACCGGCTCAGCACCTACCTGATCCCCACCGCATTGGACGTGCCGGGACGGGTGGAGTCGGTCCTGGTGGAGAGGCCGGACCCGCGCGGGCCCTGGGGCGCGCGGGGGATGGGGGAGATGCCGTTCATTCCGGCCGCGCCGGCCCTCATCGCCGCCGTCCGCGACGCCACGGGCGTCTGGTTCCACGAATTCCCGCTGACCCCCGAGCGGGTATGGAGGGGGCTGCGACGGTGATCCGTGAAACGTGAAACGTGAAACGTGACGTGAAAGTAGCGCGGGCTGTTGGATAGTAGCACCAAATTTTTCGTGGCGCAGGCTGTCAGCCTGCGTGGCATGGGCTTTAGCCTGCGTCAACATGCCTGGCAGCCTGTGCTACATTGAAATCCCCTGCGCGATAAGCGATACGCGATCTGCGAAAAGGAGCACCGTGGCCCAAAAACCCAAACGCCGACACCCCCAGCCACCAGTAGGCCCCCGGGGGCCCGGACTGGAGGAGATTCTCTCCCGGGTCCGGGCTCTCCAGGAAGAGGAGAAATATGAGGAGGCCCTGCAGGTTCTGGACGAGGCTCCCCTGCATCTCCAGCGACGACCGGAACTCCTGATGGTCCGGGGGCTTCTGCTGGCCAGCCTGGGGAACTCGCGAGAGGCGATGTTGACCCTGGAGGAGGCGCAGCGGCGCGACCCCGATAACCTGCTCATTTACTACTTTCTGGGGTTGATCTATGATGAGATGGACATGACGGCCCATGCCTGGCGCTCGCTGCGGGAATTGGTGGAGTACCGGCATCTTCTGCCCGGCGACCTGGTGGAGGAGGCACAAGACCTTCTGGATGAACTGGGGGAACTGCTGACCCGTTTCGCAAAAGCGCTGGAAGTGCCTCTGGACAAAGCAGAGGAGGCCATGTACGAACTGGAACTGGGGAGGCGGGCGGCGGAGGTAGAGGACTTTTCATCTGCCCTCCGTCACTTCCGCCGGGCTTCCTCTCTTGCCCCGCGCTGGCCCACCCCCCGGGGGATGGAGGGGGAAATTCTGCTGATGGACGGACAGCCCCGGAAGGCCATAGAAGTGGCCGAACAACTCCTTAAGGAATTCCCGGAACTGTACCCCGCGATCACCACTCTGGTCCGGGCATATCTTGCCCTGGGTAACCGGGAGGCAGCCGAGGCGGCGGCCCAGCCGTTCCGGTCTCTTTCCTTCAGTTCCCCTGTGGACCTGGAAAACGCGGTTGTGACGCTGGGATACCTGAACGATGATGAGGGAATATACCGTCTGTATCGCCAGCATCGCCATCTGATTGAGGAGATAGAGGATGTGCCCAGCCTGATCGTCTTCGGTTCAGCCGCCGCCAATCTGGGGCATTTCCGGACGGCCAGTCGGTTTTGGGAACGGGCCCTATTATATCAGGGTGCACCCTATGAGTCCCTCTCTCCCCTGCTTCTGGCTGCGAGGCGGAAGGCGCCTGGACCGGGTATCGCCGACCGGTATCCCACCTTCCAGTTTGCCCAGTTAATGCCCAATCGCGCGGTCCGAGAATTGGATGAACTGCTGACCTTATGGAGCAGTGGGGAGATAGACCCAAAATTCTTCCAGAAACGGTTACGAGGGCTGATTGCCCGATACCCCGTTCTCTTTTCCCAACTGGTCCAGTTTTTCCGGGAATCCAAATCCCGCCCCTTCTGGGCGGAAGTTCTGGTCATGCTGGGCACCCCGGAGGCCGTGGAAGAACTCCGCCGCTTCGCCTTTTCCCAAAAAGGGAAACTGGCGGAACGGATGATCGCCTTGCAGTCACTGGATGAGGCAGGCCTGATGGAATTTCCCCAACCGGTGGAACTCTGGGATGAGGTCCGGCAGGAATGGCGGTGGCTGAAAGTTCCGCGCTGGAGAGTTGTAGAGATTGAACCCGACCGCTATCCCCCGCAGGCAATAGAAATCACCCTGGAGGTGGTTCAGGCGCTCAAAGAGGGCCGGCTACAGGCCGCCGACGAGTTGACGGAGAAAGTGTTCTCCCTTGCTCCCAACAACCCGGACCTCTGCTCTCTCCTGGGGCTGATCTGGGCAAGCGACTTGTCCAGATCAGAGGCGTACCTCCGGAAAGCAGTGGAACTGGACCCCCAGCACGCCGGAGGCTGGGCCGGGCTGGCCCTGATCGCGCTGGACCGGGGAGACCTCCCGGCAGCTTGCCAGTGCCTGGAAGTCCTGGCGGACCGGCAAGAGTTCACCATATGGGAGATTCTGAGATACCTTCAGGGACTGACTGCCCTGAGCATTAAGGAAAAAGATTTGGCCCTGGCTCGCTTTTACGTGGACAGCGCTCTGGGGTGGAACCCGGAAGATGAACGTTTTCATCAACTGGATTGGACTTTGGCCCTGCAGGAGCCTGATTCTGGCCTGTACATCCTCGTCCAGCGGTCCCGGCAGTATCGCGAGCGAAGGCGGAAGCGCTCCATCCCGCCCGATGCCTCGCTCCGCCAGTGCCTGGAACGACTGAGCCGGGAATCGCTGGTTGCGACGGCCCAGACCTACTCTGTCCCTTACGTTGCGCTCCGCAAGGAGCCCCTGATTCAGCGACTGGTGGAGGCCATCACGGATCCGGATCGTCTGCGGGAGGCGGTGGCCGCACTGGCGGCGGACGAACGACAGGCCTTGCGAGACGTTCTGGATGCTGGTGGCATTCTCGCCTGGGACGAATTCACCGCCCGCTACGGGAATGATGTGGAGGACAGCCAGGACTGGTATTACGCCTTGCCGGAGACCCTGATGGGTCGTCTGCGGCTCTATGGATTGCTCAGCGACGGGACAGTGGAGGGGCAGAGAGTCGTCCTGATCCCCCAGGAACTGCGGGAACTGCTCCCTTCGGCCCTTGTCGCGGTGGAGAAAACAACCGGATCAGAAAGATGATGCGGTTTGACGTACTGACCCTTTTCCCGGAGATGTTTACTGGCCCGCTTCAGGAAAGCATCATCAAGCGGGCTCAGGAGCGCGGGCTCATTTCCGTTTACCTTCACAACATCCGGGACTACGCCACCGGACGTCACCGCATTACGGACGATGCCCCTTACGGAGGCGGCGGGGGGATGGTGATGAAGCCCGAACCGATTTTCGCCGCCGTGGAGGCAGTGTTAGGGGACGAGAAAGGCGTCCCCGTGATTCTCCTTTCCCCTCAAGGGCGGCTATTCACCCACGAGGTGGCGAGAGAACTCTCCCGCCATTCCCGCCTGGTGCTGATCTGTGGCCGTTACGAGGGGGTGGATGAACGGGTTCGGGAGCACCTGGCGACCGACGAAATCTCCATCGGGGATTATGTCTTGAGCGGGGGCGAACTGGCGGCGATGGTCATCATAGACGCCGTCACCCGCCTCCTGCCGGGGGTCCTGGGCGACCCCGGGGCGACGTTTGAGGACTCTTATGCCTGGGGGTTACTGGAATACCCCCACTACACCCGACCGGCGGTCTTCCGGGGATGGGCGGTGCCGGAGGTCCTCCTTTCGGGCAATCATGCGGCCATTGCCCGCTGGCGGCGGGAGCAGGCCCTTCGGCGCACCCTGGAGCGCCGCCCGGACCTGCTGGAGCGGGCCGCTTTGACCGAGGAGGACCGGGTCTTCCTGGCCCGTCTGGGTTGGCGAAAAGCCTCGGAGCCCGAGATGCCGAAGTAATGCCTGGTAACTATTCAGCGCTGACTGAAGTCACCCTTCCTGGGCCTGCGGCCGATGGTCGGCCTTCGCCGACCAAGTCTCTCGGACACGCACATAAGGGTTGTCGGCGAAGGCCGACAACCGGCACGAAGTGCCCAGGGAGGACGATTTCAA
>ENA-ORXB01000533-ORXB01000533.1-sediment-metagenome-genome-assembly--contig:-NODE-533-length-70782-cov-18.212177_pt1 | contig 70782 bp, 54 predicted proteins | sample MGYA00237863_ERZ511475 | MGnify/ENA primary metagenome ERZ511475 (study PRJEB26305, sample SAMN06343858) | sediment metagenome | isolation source: hot spring sediment | place: Canada: British Columbia... | reverse complement strand
CGTGAGCATAAACAGCTCCGGGGAGCCAAAGGAGAGGACCATGGGGCGGGCGATAGGTATGGAGAGGGTGAGGCCCAGGGCGCCGATCAGCCCGCCCACCAGCGAGGAGAGGTAGGCGGCGGCCAGTGCCCGGGCGGCCTGCCCCTGTTTGGCCAGGGGGTGTCCTTCCAGGACGCTGGGCACCGACGCCGCCGAACCCGGCGCGCCGATCAGCACCGATGTGATGGTGTCCGAGGTGTGCACCACCGCCAGCGCGCCGGTGACCATGGCCAGCGCCGCCACCGCGTCCAGCTTGACCACGAAGGGCAGCAGTACGGCCACAGCCACGATGCCGCCCATGCCGGGGAGTATTCCCACGACCAGCCCGGCCAGGACGCCCAGGAGCATCATCCCCAGCCGCGTGGGGACGAAGAAGAGTTCCAGCGCGGCCTGCAAGGCCTGCCCCATCGGCGCCCGCCCTGTCGCTCAGCCGGCGGCCCGGCTGCTCCTCAGATAGCGACGTTGTACTTCGTCCGCAGCAGCTCCAGGATGAACTTTCGCACGTCCAGGGTCACGGTGAGGGATCGCAGCAGCGCCCCTTCCATCTTGTCGCCACGAAACAGCGTGTAGCCCTCCAGGATGGCCCTGCTCTTCTCCCTGAACTCGGGGTCGGCGTTCATCTTGTCCACCGCCTCCCACAGCGCGTTCAGCGCCTCCGGGGGGGTACCCTGAGGCACCCACAGGGTCTTCTGGAAGGAGAAGGCCGGGACCAGGAGCGCCTGCAGCGCCTTCCAGCGCAGCAGCCCGTCCGGCTTGCGCTTGTGCACCTGCTGGTAGAACTCGTAGATGGTAGGCAGGTCTGGGGCCGCCGGGTCGCGCACCAACTGCCCCTTCTCGTTGGTGAAGCCGAATGAGAAGAGCGGGCGGGCCTTGCCCTCCCGCACCAACGGGATGACCTGAGAGAGGTAGGCCGGCGTGGTCTGGTAGTCGATGTTGGTCTCGCCGCGCTCGAAGGCCAGGCGGGCGGGACCGCGACCCTCGAAACCCAGCACGCTGCGTACGTTGATCCCCAGCAGCTCGAAGGCCAGGAGCATGGATAGGTCCAGGCCTGTGGCGCTGATGCCGCCGTAAACGAGCGGTCGGGCCGGGTTCAGCACATCCTCCGGCCGTCGGATGCCCGTCGCCGGTGAGACATAGGCGACCCCGCCCACCCCGTTCACCTTAACCAGCTTCCACTTCCTGTAGTCGTACTGAACCTGCGGGACGCCCAGGAGGAACGGGATCACGGTGGACCCGCTGCTGGCGAAGATCTGCAGCCCGTCAGGCTTGGCGTTGGCTGCGTAGAAGTTGGCGCCCAGGATGCTCCCGCCTCCGGGCCGGTTGGTCACGACTATCTTCGGGTTCCCGGCGATATGCTTCTCGAAGAACGGCGCCAGGAATCTGGTCTCGATGTCCGTCCCACCCCCGGCGCCGAAGGGTACGATGATCTCAATGGTCTTGCCGGCGTAGTAGGGCACCTGCGCCCCGGCCGGGATCGTCCCGGCGAGGAGCAGCAACCCCACCACCACCGCCAGCGCGGCTCGCTGCACCCCCCTCACCCCCTCGCGGCAGCCGCGGCAGCCGGAGCCGCCAGCGGCCACACCGATGCTGGCACCAGTGCCATCCCTTCCATCAGGCGACGGGCGGTCCGCCGCGTCACCACCTTTTCCACATGCCACTCCCCGTCTCGCCGCACCACCAGCGCCCCGACCTCGATGATCCCGGCGGGGTGGCCGATGCGCAGCGTGCGCTCCCCTGCGGGGCCGCGACGGGCCACCGCGTGCACCAGCGTCCCCTCCACCTGCGCCGCGGCGGCGGTGCAGATGGCCCCGGTGAGCGCATAGGAGCGGTGCAGGCGCCCCATGGACATGATCCGTCCCACCACGTCCACCGCCGCCCCGTCCACTGGGCTGCCCCGGGTCGAGGTGTAGGATGCCGGCGGGGCGGCGAAGGCCAGCTTGGGCACCCCGGGGCTGCGGGCGGTGGCCTCCGCCACAGTCCGGGCCAGGCCCATGCGCACCGCGGCGTGGGCGCGGATCGCCTCAATCTTCGCCAGGAGCGCATGGTCCCCGTCCACCCGCTCCGGCATCTCCAGCCCGTCCAGGCCCAGGTCCTGAGGGTTCACGAAGACTACCGGGTTGGCGGCATCCACCAGGGAGACGGTGAGCCTGCCCACCCCCTCCACCTCCAGGACGTCGGCGGGGTTGCCGGTGGGCAACAGTCGTCCGGTCATGGAGCCGCCTGGGTCGTGGAACTCCAGGATGATCATGGCCCCGGTCCCCGGCACGCCGTCGATGGCGTAGTCCCCTTCCACCTCCGGCAGGCCGCCGGAGGTGGGCACGTGGGCGATGATCCGCTTTTGCGTGTTCACCTGCCAGATGCGCACCGTCGTCACCGGGTCGGTGGCGCGGACGAGCCCCTCCTCGATGGCGAAGGGCCCTACGGCGGAGGAGATGTTCCCGCAGTTGCCCCCGTAGTCCACCAGCGGCGTGGTCACCGAGACCTGGCCAAAGGTGTAGTCCACATCCGCGTCCGGCACGGATGGAGGGCTGATGATGGCGGCCTTGCTGGTGGTGGAGACCGCACCGCCCAGGCCGTCGATCTGCCGCCCGTAGGGGTCCCCCCCGCCAAAGACCGTCAGGATCACCCTGTCGCGCAGCTCTGGGTCCGCGGGTAAGTGGTGCCGGTGGAAGAAAACCGCCCGGCTGGTGCCACCGCGCATGATCACAGCGGGAATGCGTCGCTGCATGCTCGCCTCCCCTCCTCCGCCACCCTCCGCCAGCGGGTGTGCCGGCGAATCAGGTGCGCCGTCCGTATCCGGCCAGCCGGGCGCTCTCTTCGCCGGCGATGCGGCCGAAAACCGCTCCGCGCATCAGCCCGGCGCCGGCCGGGTAGTTGAAGTAGAAGAAACCGCCCGTGATCTCCCCCGTGGCGAAGAGCCCCGAAATTATTCTATTCTCGGTATCCAGCACCCGCGCCTTCTCGTCCACCCGCAGGCCGCCGTAGGTAAAGGTGATCCCGCAGGTGACGGGATAGGCCACGAAGGGCGGGTGCTCCAGCGGCAGGGCCCAGTTGGACTTGGAAGGCTGCAGGTCCGCGGTGCCCTTGCCGTCGCGCACCGTCGGGTCGAACCTCCCGCCGCGGGCTGCCGCGTTGAAAGCCGCGATCGTCTCCTCCAGGGCTGCCCGCGGCACGCCCATGGCCTCCGCCAGCGCCGCCACCGTCTCTGCCCGGACCGGTCGGCCGGTGGCGTACCTTTCCTCCAGCAGGCCCACAGTCTGCTGGTCGAAGATCTGCCAGGCCCGGTTGTTCGGCTGGGCAAGGATGGCCCGCCCGATTCTGGCGTAGGTGTAGGGCGAGAAGTCCTCTCCCTCGTCCACGAAACGTCGTCCCTCGGTGTTCACCATGATCCCGTAGGGGTAGGAGAGACGGTTGGTCCTGTCGGTAAGCCGCAGATCTCCCACCCTCGGTGCCGCGGCGTCTACGGGCGTGGCGTGGCAGCCGCTCCAGTGGCCGTAGGGCTGCGCCCCGGCGCGCAGCGCTGCGGCCAGCATCTCTCCTGTGTTGCAGGCGCTTCCCCGGACGACAACGGTATCCCACCCGGGGCCCAGGTAGCGTGCGCGCATCTCCGGGTTGGCCTCGAAGCCGCCGCAGGCCAGGATCACGGCACGGGCCTCCAGGTCGGCGGCTCCGGCCGGACCGCGCACGGTCACCCCGCGCACCCTCCCGTCCCCGTCCACGCGCAGCTCCACCGCCTTGGTGGCGTAGGCGACCTCCACGCCCAGGCGCTCGGCGATACCGAAGAGCGCCGCCGAGAGCCCCACCCCCGCACCGCGCGTCTGCAGCACCACGCCCGGAGGGAAGCGCCACCGCCGCCCCTGGCGCACGCCGAAGATCTCGCTCAATTCCCACTCCACGCCCAGGTCGCGCATCCAGCGCACGGTGGAGGCGGAGCGGTCCACCAGGACTCGAGTGAGCACGGGATCGGCCAGGCCGCCGCTGGTGCGCATGATGTCGGCGTAGTAACGGTCGGGCGGATAGGGCTCGACCTCCACCTCAGCGTCCGGAGGGTGCGGCAGGAGGTGCATGACTTCCTCCAGGCCGGAGTAGGCGAAGCGGAAGACGCCGCCGGTGAAGCGGGTGTTGCCGCCGCGCAGCTCCGGTGGAGCCTTCTCCAGCACCAGGACCGCCGCCCCCGCCTCCCGGGCGGCGATGGCGGCGGTCAGCGCCGCATTTCCGGCGCCGACCACGATGACGTCAGGGTTCCGCCCCAAGCGCATTGAATGCCTCGCTGCGGGTGGTCACCTGGAACCCGTCCGGCCGCCGTACCGCTCTGCCAGCGCCAGCCAGTCGGCCAAGCGGACCACGGCGTCGCGCTCCTGGAAGGACGCGCGCAGCGCCTCGGGGGTCAGCCCCTCTCGGCGCAGGCTCTCCAGGACCTGCTGCATGCCACGGATCGCCCCAAGCTGCAGATCGGCGGGGAAGATGACGATCTGGTAGCCCAGCGCGCGCAGCTCCGCAGGCGAAAGCAGGGGGCTCTTCCCGCTGTAGGTCAGGTTGTACAGGAGCGGCACCCGCACCGCTTCCCTGATAGCCCGCACCTCCTCCCGCGTGCGCGGTGCTTCCACGAAAAGCACGTCTGCGCCAGCCTGAGCGTAGAGCTGCGCTCGCCGCAGCGCCTCCTCCAGGCCCACCGCCGCCCGGGCGTCGGTGCGGGCTATGATCACCAGGGCGGGGTCGCGCCGCGCCTCCAACGCCGCGCGGATCTTCCCCACCATCTCCTCGGACGGTATGACCTCCTGGCCCTCGTAGTGCCCGCAGCGCTTGGGCGTCACCTGGTCTTCCAGGTGCAGGGCGGCCACGCCCGCGTCTTCGTAGAGGCGGATGGTGCGGCGGACGTTGAGGGTGCTGCCGTAGCCGGTGTCGGCATCGGCGATGACCGGGACGCTTGCCACCTGCGTGATCTGCCTAACGCGCTCCACCATCTCGCTCATGGTGAGCAGGCCCAGGTCGGGCAACCCGGCGCTGCGGGCGATGGCGCCCCCGCTCGCATAGACCGCCTCGAACCCGGCGTCCTCGGCCAGGAGCGTGGAGAGGCCGTCGTAGACACCGACGGCCACGAGGACCTCCCCCGTCGTCAGGCGCTGGCGCAGCCGTGCGCGGGCGGCGGACGCGTCCATCATGGTCGGGGTCACAGCGGCGTCCCACGCAGGCGCGCGGCCAGCGCTGGCGGGACCTCCGCCTCCACTTCAACCCCCTCCTCCGCGTACCGCTGCTGCAGGACGCGGCCCTGGGCGTAGATCTTCGCCAGGGTGTCCGCCTGCGTGTAGGGCACGGCCACCCGCAGGCGTACCAGGCGCTGGGGCAATCGTTGTGCGATCCGCCGCAGCAGGTTGACGAGCCCCAGGCCGTACTGCGCGGAGATCAGCACCGCGTCGGGATGTGCCCGAGCCAGCGCCCGGCAGGCCGCCGCGGGCAGGCGGTCGATCTTGTTGAACGCCACTACCTGCGGCCGGTCCGCAGCGCCCAGGTCGGCCAGGATGCGGTTCACCACCGCCATCTGGTGCGGCCACTGCGGGTCGGCGGCGTCCACCACATGGACGAGCAGGTCGGCGTCGACGGCCTCCTCCAGTGTCGCCCGGAAGGCAGCCACCAGGTGCGTCGGCAGCTTGTGTATGAAGCCCACGGTGTCCACCAGCAGGACGGTCTGGTGGTTAGGCAGGGTGACTCTGCGCACGGTGGGGTCGAGGGTGGCGAAGAGCTTGTCCTCCACCACGACCCCTGCGCGGGTCAGGGCGTTGAGCAGGGTGGACTTGCCGGCGTTGGTGTAGCCGGTGATGGCGACGATGGGATAGCCGGTGCGCCGCCGCGAGTCCCGCTGCCGTGTGCGGTGGCGGGCCACCGCGCGCAGTTCCCGCCGCAGGTCGGTGATGCGCTGCCGGATGCGCCGCCGGTCCACTTCCAGCTTCGTCTCTCCGGGGCCGCGGGTGCCGATACCGCCTCCCAGGCGGGAGAGCCACACCCCTCGCCCGGTCAGGCGAGGCAGGAGGTAGGTGAGCTGCGCCAGCTCCACCTGCAGCCGCCCTTCCCGCGTCTGCGCCCTTCGAGCGAAGATGTCCAGCACCAGTGCGGTGCGGTCCACGACCTTGCGTCCCAGCTCCCGCTCCAGGTTGCGCTGCTGGGCGGGGGAGAGTTCCTCGTCGAAGATGACCAGGTCTGCGTCGTGCTCCTCACACAACCTTAGCAGCTCCCCCACCTTGCCCCGCCCGATGAAAGTGGCCGCATCGGGCCTGGACCGTGCCTGGGTCATGCGGGCGCACACCTCGGCGCCGGCGGTCTGCGCCAGCCGGGCGAGTTCCTCCAGCGAGGCGCTGACGGGAGGGTCCGGCACCTGACTCGAAGGCTCATCTTCAGCTAGGTAGAGCCCGACCAGGACCGCCCGCTCCGGGCGCGTCCCCGTGGTGACCACGGTAGGGCTGCGACGCAGGACGCCCTCCACCATCTTGATCCGCGGCGCCACCTCCAGGTGGACCAGCGCCTCCGGTGGGTAAGGACCTTCAGTAGCCGTCTGCGGCCCCGCCCCATCAGCCCCGGGGACCATCATGACCAACCATCCCTCGCCGGGCCTGCCCTTGCGCGAGCCGACGACCACCGCCAGGTCCAGGCGCGCCTCGACCACGTGCCGCCCGTCACCCTCGCCCGGCGCCCGATCCGCCTCGGGACGGGCGGCGATATAGCGCAGTCCCACAAGGCGCGAGGGCGACGCCCTGACGCCCAGCGCGGGCAGCAGCTCCTGCCACCTGCGGCTGACCACCACCTCCCGCACCGTCCCGTGTCGGTCCACGTACACCCCGACCTCGCGTTTCAGGGCGTGCGCCAGATGGGCCAGCGTCTGCAGGAGGTCGGGGGCGGCGATGCGATCCTGGGGGACGCGCTGGCGCAGCAGGGCCTGCAGCATCTGCCGGTGCGCGGGGTCGATAACCCGGGGCATCCCCCAGATCTGTGGGATCGGCTACTCACCTCCAAAGGCCGCGCGCAGGCGGTCCAGTGCTTCGTCTAGGCGGTCGTCCGGCGTGGTCAGTGAGAGTCGGACATAGCGCTCCCCTTGCCGGCCATAGCCTAGCCCGGGGGTGAGCACGACGCCGGTACGCTCCAGCACCTCCGCAGCGAACGCCGCCCCCGTCCTTCCGCCGGGTGCCTGGACCCACAGGTAGAACGTCGCCTGCGGCCTGGGCGGATTCCAGCCTATGGCATCCAGCGCTCCGACCACCCGGTCGCGGCGGCGGCGGTAGACCTCCAGCCGCTCCCGCAGGGGTTCCTCCGGACCCAATAGCGCGGCGATCCCGGCCTCCTGAACGGCCCTAAATACTCCCGAGTCGACGTTGGTCTTGATCCGGCCCAGCGCCCCGATGATCCCTGGGTGCCCTACCGCAAACCCCAGGCGCCATCCCGTCATGCAATAGGTCTTGGAGAGGGAGTGAAACTCCACCCCCACCTCCCTTGCGCCGTCCGCCTGGAGAAAGCTGGGCGGCCGGTACCCGTCGTAGGCGATCTCGGAGTAGGAGTTGTCGTGGGCGACGAAGATGCCGCGGCTGCGGGCAAACTGAACGACTTCGTCGAAGAAGCCCGGCAGCGCCGTGGCTGCAGTGGGGTTGTTGGGATAGTTGAGAAAGAGCAGGCGGATCCGGCGGCCGGCGTCATCGGAGACGGAGCCCAGGTCCGGCAGGTACCCCCGCTCCGGCAGCAGGGGGACGGTGATGGGTTCACCCTCCGCCAGAATGGTCGCGGCCCGGTAGACCGGGTATCCGGGGTCGGGGACGAGGGCCGCATCCCCCGGGTTCAGCAAGGCCCATGGCAGGTGCGCCAGTCCCTCCTTGGACCCGATCAGCGCCAGGACTTCCCGCTCCGGGTCCAGGTGAACGCCGAAGCGGCGGCGGTACCACTCCGCAACCGCTTCCCGGAAGTCGCGGATGCCGGGGTACGGCGGGTAGCGATGCGACCGAGGATCCCGGGCGGCGCGGGCGAGGGCCTCGACGATGTGTTCCGGCGTGGGCAGGTCGGGATCGCCGATACCCAGGTTTATTACATCGACGCCCCGGGCCTGGAGCTCCTCCTGCTTGCGGTCCAGGTCGGCGAAAAGGTAGGCGCCGATCCTGGCCAGTCGCTGTGCCTGCATCACTCCTCCGCTTCCGCGGGCACGACGTGCATCCTCTCCAGGCATCCGCCCTGCCGCGCAGAGGTTCCGTTCACCGCTAGCATAGCACGGATGGCGGCGGCGACCGCCTGGGGCGCGGCGTCTCCCACGTCGATCCAGCGGATGCGAGGGTCGCGGCGGAACCAGCTCTCCTGCCGCCGGGCGAAGCGGCGGGTGTTGCGCTTCAGGGCGGCCACCGCCGCAGCGAGGCTGCTTCGCCCCTGCAGGTAGGGGACGATCTCCTTGTAGCCCAGCGCCTGCATCGCCGGGGCCTCCGGCGGCACGCCGCGGGCCAACAGCCCCTCCACCTCCGCCACCAGGCCCTGCGCGAGTTGCTCGTCCACGCGGCGGTCAATCCGCCGGTAGAGTATGGGCCGCGGCATCCACAGGCCGACGACGAGCACGCGCCATGGCCCCGGCCGCGCCCGTTGCTGCTCCGAGATGGGGCGGCCGGTCGCGGCAATGACCTCCAGCGCGCGAATGATGCGGCGCAGGTTGTGCGGGTGGATCCGCTGCGCGGCGAGCGGGTCGAGCTGCTGGAGGCGCGCATACAGGGCCCCCGGCGCGGCCTGCTCCTCCGCCTCGGCCTGGCGGCGAAACGCCCAGTCCGGCGGCACGCGCGGGATCTGAAGCCCGTCCACCACCGCCCGGATGTACAGACCGGTGCCGCCTACCAGCAGCGGCAGTCTCCCCCGCCGGAGGATGTCGGTGATGGCGGCCACCGCCAGCCGCTGGTACTGGGCCACGGTGAAGACCTCAGTGGGGTCAGCAACGTCCAGCAGGTGGTGCGGCACCGCGGCGCGCAGGTGAGGGGGCGGCTTGGCCGTGCCTATATCCATGCCACGGTAGATGGTCCGCGAGTCGGCGGCCACGATCTCGCCGCCCACCTCCGCCGCCAGGGCTGCGGCGACTGCGGTCTTCCCGGTGGCCGTCGGGCCGCAGATGACCAGTAGCGACGGCTCCCGTCTCCCCTCCCCTTTCGACATCTAGCGCCTCAGGAACCAGTGCTCCAGGGTCTGGCGGGAGACCCAGACCATGGTGGGGCGGCCGTGGAAGCAGGTGAAGGGATCGTCGGTCGCGGCCAGATCCTGCAGCAGCTCCTCCATCTCCTCCTCCGTCATCAGGTCCCCGGCGCGAACGGCGGTGTGGCAGGCGGTGGCTATGGCCAGGCGGCGCACCGCCTCATCGCCACGGCGCAAGTCAAGCATTGCCACCAGAGCCCGCCGCACCAGGTCTTCCGGCGCCCCCCGGGCGAGAGCGCCCGGCACGCCGCGCACGAGAATGGTGGTCTCACCGAAGGGCTCCAGGAGGAAGCCGAGGGCAGCCGCCGCCGGGAGGAATTCGTCCAGCACGGACATCTCCGCGGCGGTGAGGTCGACCGGCACGGGGAGGGTGAGGATCTGTGCGGCGTTTTCCGCGCCTGATGCCCGCAGCAACCGCTCGTACAGCACGCGCTCGTGCGCGGCGTGCTGGTCAATGAGCACCAGCCCATCCGCGGTCTCCGCCAGCAGGTAGGTGGCCAGCATCTGACCCAAGAGCCGCAGCGGGGGCAGGCGGCGGGGGGGCTGGGGGTAAAGCGGGGGCACCTCGGCCACGGCGCCTCCCCCTCCGAGCAGCGCCGCGGGGAGGTGTGACCCCGGGCCTGACGCGGACAGGACTCCCCCCACTCTGGCCGCGGGGAGGCCGGCCCGTCCCCCCGATACCGCAGAGGCCGCGCGCAGGCCTTGCGGCTGGCGCAGCGCTTCCCGCACCTCCCGGGCCACCGAGGCGAAGACGCGGTGCTCGTCGGTGAAGCGCACCTCCAGCTTGCGCGGGTGGATGTTCACGTCGACCGTGGAGGGATCCATCCAGAGGAAGATGACGGCGGTGGGGGAGCGGCCCAGGGGCAGCAACTCAGCGTATCCCTGCAGCACGGCGCGGGAGAGCATTCGGCTCTGCACCGGACGGCCACCGACGAAGAGGTAGTCGGCCTGTCGTCCCGGGCGGGCGCGCTCGGGACGGATTACCCAGCCGCTGACGGTCACCTCCCCTCCCCTACCCTGCAGCGGCACCATAGCGACAGCCAGGTCCCTCCCGAGCACCTGTGCCAGCCGCTCCTCCGGGGAGGAAGCAGGGTAGAGCAGGACCTCTCGGCCGTCGTGTTGCAGCCGGAAGGTCACCGCTGGAGCGGCCAGGGCCAGGCGCTGCACCGCGTCGGCGATGAGGGCAAACTCGCGCGCCGGTGACTTGAGGAACTTGCGCCGTGCGGGGGTGTTGACGAAGAGGTCTGCGACCGTGACCACCGTGCCGGGGGCCGTCCCTGCCGCGCTCACAGCCGGTGGGCCACCCCCGACGACCACAACCCGCGTCCCGGCCAGGGCGGCGGGTGGACGCGTCACCAGCTCCAGACGGCTGACGGCGGCGATGCTCGGCAGCGCCTCCCCCCGGAAGCCGTAGGTGGTCACGCGTTCCAGGTCTGCGACGCTGGCGATCTTGCTGGTGGCAAAGCGCTGCACGGCCAGCGGTGCGTCCTCGGAGTCCATCCCCAAGCCGTCGTCGCTGACGCGGATCAGCCGCAGCCCGGCCCCCTCCACCTCTACCGTGATGGCCCGCGCCCCGGCGTCCAGACTGTTCTCCACCAGCTCCTTCACCACCGCCGCCGGCCGCTCCACCACCTCCCCCGCGGCGATCCGTTCGGCGACGGCGCGATCCAGCACGCGGATCCGGCTCATTGCAGGCGCTTCTCCCGCAGCCCCTGAGGGGCGCCGCGCAGGGCGCGCACGCGCTCCTTCAGTTCGCTAAGCCGGTTAAGGGCCTCCAGCGGGGTCAGGCTCTCCACGGAGAGGGCCAGCAGCTCCTCCTCCACGGGGGAGGGGACGTCCAGCGGCAGCGGGATCTGCCGTGCACCCCTCGCCCTCCCGGGCAGAGGTGCGGTCACGCTCTCCGCGCCGGGGCCTGCCGTCGCCTCCAGGTGGGCCAGCACGCGCCGCGCCTGCTCGATCACCGCAGGCGGGATACCGGCCAGGCGGGCCACGTGGATGCCGTAGGAGCGATCGGCCGCCCCCGCCACAACCCTGTGCAGGAAGACCACCTCCTCCCCCTCCTCCCGCACCAGGACGTTGACGTTGTGCACCCGGGGCAGCAGGGCGGCCAGCTCGGTCAGCTCGTGAAAGTGGGTGGCGAACAGCGTGCGCGCGCCGATCTGGTCGTGCAGGTACTGGACCACCGCCCAGGCGATGCTCATCCCGTCGTAGGTGCTAGTGCCGCGCCCCACCTCGTCCAGGATGACCAGGCTCGTCCGCGTGGCGTTGTGGAGGATCTGCGCCGTCTCCTGCATCTCCACCAGGAATGTGCTGCGGCCCAGCGCCGTGTCGTCGGTGGCGCCCACCCGGGCAAAGATGCGGTCGGTGATCCCCACCACCGCATCCTCCGCGGGCACGAAGGAGCCGATCTGCGCCATGATGGTGAGCAACGCCGCCTGCCGGCAGTAGACGCTCTTGCCAGCCATGTTGGGACCGGTGACGATGAGGACGGCCCGCTCGTCGACGTCCATCTCCAGGTCGTTTGGCACAAACGCCCCGGCCGGCAGCGCCGCCTCCACCACGGGATGGCGCCCGGCGCGGACCCGCAGGGCCGGGACGGTGCTCAGGGAGGGCCGAGTGTAACCCCGCGCGGCCGCCACCTCCGCCAGAGCGGCCAGGACGTCCCACTCCGCCAGCGCGGCGGCGGTGCGCTGGATGGCCGCGGCATGCCGGGCGACCTCCTCCCGCAGCGCGGCGATAAGGCGGGCCTCCACCTCGGCGATGCGCTCCTCCGCCCCCAGGATCTGGGCCTCCCGCTCCTTCATCTCCGCGGTGATGAACCGCTCGGCGGCGGTCAGGGTCTGCTTGCGGACGTAGTCGGGCGGCACCAGGCGCAGGTTGGGTTTACTCACCTCGATGTAGTAGCCAAAGACCTTGTTGTAGCCGACCCGCAGAGACTTGATCCCCGTGCGCGCCCGCTCCGCCGCTTCCAGGTCGGCAATCCAGCGCTTCCCTTCCCGCGCCGCGCGGCGCAGGCCGTCCAGATCGGCATCGTACCCCTCACGGATGACGCCGCCCTGGCGAGCCACCGCCGGGGGGTCGTCGGCGATGGCCCGGGCGATCAGTGCAGCCACCTCAGCGTGCTCCTCCACCTGCCTTGCCAGGTGGCGCAGCCGCGCCGCCGTCGCCTCAGCCAGGGTGGCCCGCAGCGCGGGGAGACGCTCCAGGGACAGCCGCAGGGCCACCAGGTCTCGCGGGCCGGCGGAGCCGTGGCCTATCCGTCCCACCAGGCGGGGCAGGTCGGCGATGGCCTTGAGCGCGGTGCGCACGGCAAAGCGCAGCGCTGGCTGCTGCAGCAGATCCTGCACCGCGTCCAACCGCGCGCAGATGGCGGCCTCCTCCCGCAGCGGCTGCGTCAGCCAAGCCCGCAGCAGCCGCCCGCCCATGGCGGTGATCGTGCGGTCCAGCACCTCCAGCAGGGTGTGGCGCGTGCTGCCGTCGCGCTGGTTGCGCAGGATCTCCAGGTGCCGCCGCGTCCCCTCGTCCAACACCAGGTAGTCGTCGAGCGTGTAGGTGCGCAGACCGCGAAGGTGCTCCAGGGGGCTTAGCTGCGTCTGCTGCAGGTAGTGCAGCAGGACGCCGGCGGCCGCGGTGGCCGCGGCGAGGCCAGCGCAGCCGAACCCCTCGAGGCTGTGCACGCGGAAGTGCTCCTGCAGGGTGCGGCGGGCGGTGGCCGGATCCCAGCGCCACTCCTCCAGTGGGGTCAGGTGCGCTGGGGCCAGTGTGGCACGCAGCGCCTCTGCCGCATCCGCGGGGACCAGTATCTCCCGCGGCTCCAGCCGCCCGATCTCCTCGCGCAGGCGGGGCCACTGCGCGGCTGCCACCTCAGTCACCAGGAATTCGCCGGTGGAGAGGTCGGCTGCGGCCAGTCCCCAGCGCTCGCCGTCGCGACAAAGCGCAGCCAGGTAGACGCTGGCCCGTGCCGGCAGGAGTCCCTCCTCCATCACCGTCCCCGGGGTGATGATGCGCGTCACCTCGCGGCGGACCAGCCCCTTCGCCCGCCGCGGATCCTCCACCTGGTCGCACAGGGCCACCCGGTAGCCGCGCTCCACCAGTCGGGCCACATAGCCCATGACCGCATGGTAGGGGACGCCACACATGGGGATGCGCCGCCCCTTTCCCACCTCTCGCGAGGTGAGGGCGATCTCCAGTTCCCGCGCTGCGGTCTTCGCGTCGTCGTAGAAGAGCTCGTAGAAGTCGCCCAGGCGGAACAGCAGCAGAGTCCCCGGCAGGCGGGCCTTCAGTTGGTGGTACTGGCGCATCATGGGGGTGAGATCGTGCAGGCTCATTGCCACGTATGAACCTCGCCGGCTGCCCCGTCTCTTCGGATCACCACAGGGGGAATCCTGCCCGGAGTTGGGCATATAGCCCACGGAGCGTCCCCGGACGCCCCAAAGGTCCTGCGTCGAGGTGCCATCATGCGCATGGCGATTGCCCTCCTCCTGCTGCTCGCTGTTTCTATCCCGGTCTTTGCAGCTCCCTCCCCCGCCCCCGATCCCGTCCTCGCCTCGCTGGCTGCCCTGAGCGGCCCGGCGTTCGACCTGGCCTATATGCGGGCCCTCATCCCCGTGCACGAGGAGGCCGTGGAGATGGCGCTAGCCGCCACCTTGAACGCCGACCACGCCGAGCTCCTCAAGTGGAACCAGCGCGTGGTGGAGCGGAAGAACACCCAGGTACGGCAGATGCTGGTCTGGCTGCGCGAGGCGGGCGCATCGCCTGGGCAGCGCTACGCGGGGGTGGCCACCCCCGCGGTGAAGAAGCTGCGCGGCCTCAAGGGCGCGGCCCTGGAGCGGTCCTACATCCCCATGATGGCCGGGCAGTTGGAACGCAGTGTCGCCCTCTCCCGCCTGGCCGCGGCGAAGGCGCACCGCCAGGAGGTGCGGGCCATGGCCGGAGAGATCGCCCGCGTGGAAGCCCAGGAGGTGACCATGCTGCGCGGCTGGCTGCGGAAGTGGTACCCGGGCTAGGGCGCTCCCCCACTCGTCCCTCCGCGCCGTAGGACTGGCGCCTCCGGCAGGGAAAGCCGGTCCTCATCCCGGAACCTCCAAAGGGAGCCTCCCGCCCGCCAGGCCTCCGCCCTGGAACTTTGGGCCGGCCGGCTGCGTACTTTTGGCGGGTCGGCTGTGCTTCCGGTGATCCGACATCCGGCGCTCTGACAAAGGAGGGATGCTCGTGCCCCGCACCAGGCTCGTTGCCCTGCTGGTTGCCGCGCTGCTGCTGGGCGGCGCCGCCGGCGCCTACGCCCAGGACATCGGCGGGATCATCAAGACGGTGGGCATCGGCGCAGCCGTGAAGATGTTCGCCCCGCAGATCAACGACTTCATCAACCGCATGCTGCTGTCGCGGGATGCGGAGACGAAGGCGACGACCAAGGTGGTGCCCATTCTCAGCCTCTCCATCGGGGTGGGCGCCCCCGGCCGGGCAACCATCGGCGCCGCGCAGGTGGCGGGCCCAAAGAACGCGGTGGCCAAGGTGCAGGCCGTGGCCGCCTTCGACGCCAACTTCGGCGGGGCCTTTCAGATCCGCGCCCTCATCCCGGTGGACAGCCTGGAGCCGTGGAAGAGCCTGCGCCGCGTGGTGGGGGTGGGCGTCTCCGCCATCATCGACGTGCGCATCTGAACCCCGCCAGCGCCGGTGCGGCACACGGCGGGCGCCCCGAAGACCCGCTTCCGGCAAGCCGCGTGGGGAATCAGTTCACGGTGAGGGGCGGGCCGGAATAGTGCTGGACGGCCACGGAGACCCCCGTTGTCGTCGCTCCCGCGGTGATCACGACCCCGGAGGTCTGTCCAAAGGCGTCGTTGGCGTCCACGACCCCGTTGTCGTTGAAGTCCTGCCAGACGAAGACCGTCTTAGTTCCGACCTGAGCGTTGGTGATCAGGAATGCGCCGCTGGCCGCTACCTGCACGCTGTCGCTTTGCCGGGTGATTGTGGCCCCGCTGATGACCCCCGCGAACGCTCGCATCCGCGTCGACGCTGCGGCACCTCCGATGGCCGCGGCCGCGTCCACCAGCCCGGAGCCGAACTCCGGATCCTTCCCGGGAGCCCCCAGGTCGGCGGCGGTTGCCTCCAGCCGCGCCTGAATCGCGGCGGGACCGACCCAGCCCCAGGAGATCATTAGGGCGATGACCCCGGCGACGTGCGGGGTGGCCGTGGAGGTGCCCTGGAAGCCCGCGTATGCGTTGGCGAAGCCGTCGGACGGTCGCCACGTCGTGCTGAGGACGAACCAGCTTCCGTCGCCGCCGGGCGCGGCGATGTCCAGTTCCGGGCCGCAGTTCGAGTAGGAGGCGCGCGCGGGCGGGCTGCCGTTCCCGGTCGCCGCCACGGCGATGACCTGGGCATTGCGTGCCGGATAGCCCACAGGTCCGCAGGAACCGTTCCCCGCCGCGGCCACCAGGGTGACGCCCAGCGACCGCGCATAGGAGATGGCGTTGTCCACGGTGGTGCTGTCCGCCGCGCCCGCCAGGCTCATGCTGATCACCCTGGCCCCGTGGTCGGCGGCATATCTGATCGCTTCGGCCAGGTCGGCGTAGGAGCCCACGCCGCAGGCGGAGATGGCGGTGTCCTCGCCGAGGACGCGGATCGGCATGACCTTCGTGGCGGCCGCCCCGCCCCAGTTGACGCCGGCCACCCCGGCGCCGTTGTTGGTCAAAGCGGCGACGGTGCCGGAGACGTGGGTGCCGTGGCTGAAATCCGTGGGGTCGACCGTGGGACACCCTGGGTCCGTGGGGTCCGCGTCGTCGGGGGAGGCGAAGAAGTCAAAGCCAGCCACGGTCACCCCCGTCAGGTCAGGGTGATCGAACCTGATCCCGGTGTCCAGGACCGCGACAATGGTTGGGCCCCCCGTGGTCGTATCCCACGCCAGCGGCAGGTTGATCAGGGGATAGTGCCACTGCGCAGCGTACAGCGGGTCGTCAGGGATCGCCGTCGCATATACATACGCATCCTGCTCCACGTACTCCACCAGACCTGATGCCCGGTAGGCGGCCATCGCCTCAGCCGCTGAGACGCCGGCCGCCAGGCGGACGACCTGCACCCCCAGCCGGTCGATCGTAGCGACCACGGCGGCCTTCACCTCCGCGTGCACCCTGGCCGCGGTGGAGGGGGCAATCCCCGGGCGGAACTTCACCATCAGCCGGTCGGGGACATAGACCGGCCGCGCTCCCCGCGGACGCGGCGGGAGCAGCGGCACGCCCGCAGGGGCGTTGCTTGGCGCTACGCGCGAGGCCGCCACGGTCACCGTGCCCGACACCGTGCCTGTCAACCCGCCGGATACCGGGCCAACGCCGCTGCCGCCACAAGCAGAGACGATAAGGGCAAGGGTGAGCAACACGGTGGCACGACAGGCAGCGAAGCCTCTGCATCCGCGCCCTGCGGCGCATATGAGATAACTGGGGACTGACGCGGTCTTCAAGGGACCATCTCCAATCTCCTCGCCGGCGGGGTTCTTCTGGTGGCAGCTTCGCGGCTGCGCCTTGACGCTACCCCAGACGAGCGTGAATTCAGCTCGGGTGACGGTGAGTCCTCTCGGTACGGCATCAGCTCGTCGGGAGGAATTGAGGAATTATCGTGATCGCCACGAGAGGAATAATCGTGATCGCGTCGAATAGCAGCCGTGCTGTTCTGAGATCTCCACCAGGAGGTGAGAGATGCGCATCAGGCCCATTATACTCGTTGTGGTTGGTCTCCTTGTGGCCACTGCCTGCGGTGCCGCAGGTGTAGCGCAACTGGCCGCGATTCTCAGCAGATTTGCCGATCCGGCAGGCGATACCGCCGTAGGGGCACCGCCCACTGTCTACGACGTCCTCACCATGGTCACGAGGCGTATAGACAACTCGCCCTTTGGCTCCTATGACACCCTCCAGGTGGAAGTCACGTTCGCCCAACCTGTCGTGCTCCCTCCTCCGGGAGGTACCGGTGACGCCGCGGGCACCCAGATGGTCCCCGAACTCGCCATTGACGCGGACGAAGACCCCGCAACTGGATTGCTCTACGGGTGCGGTACCCTGGGCTTTTTCATGCCCGGCGGCGACTTCTTCCTCTTTTCCTGGGAGGGCGCTGGCCGTCTGGCGAATGGGAACTACGCCATCGTGGACACTACGCTGACCCAGGTGGGGGAGGCTAGTGTGGCCGTCTCCGGGAACGTGCTCACATTCAACATCCCGCTTTCTGCCCTGGGCGGCGACGACGGGGCTACGCGGGTCGGGATCTTCGCAGGGAACATGAACGGCGGCGGGATCAACGAGACCGACTGCGCTCCCAATGGAGGCGGAATGGTCATCACAACGCAGCGGGGCCCAGGCCTAGGCGTGCGCCGCTAGCTTAGTTGCCCTTTTCAGGTTCTGGCGGTCTTCCGGGAGCCAGCCCCAACCGGGCTGGCTCCCATTCCTTACCGACAGTAGCTCTGGGTCTCCCCAAGGGCAGAGGAGTTGGGGCGGGCGGCCCAGAACACACCTAGCGCCTATCCGAAAAGATTTGTCGTCCGCCATGAGACGTCGCTCCGCTTTGCTGCTCCTGCTGGCTATGACGCTGCCGGGGTGCGGGACCCTGACCGGCCTTCCCCCGCTTGCTCCCGGCTCCGACACCACCGCGCCCACCGTCACCGCCACCGTACCCGACCGGGACGGCACCGTGCCTGCGGACGCGCACATCTCCATCACCTTCAGCAAGGCCATGAACGCGCGAACGGTCACCGTGACCTCCGACCCGGCCGTCACCTTCACCTCCCCGCAGTGGTCGGCGGACGGGCGGACGGTGACGGTGCGACCGCAAGACCCCTTCAACCCGGGGACGAAATACACCATCACCGTTACGGGCCGTGACCAGGCCGGGAACAGTCTTACACCCTTTACCTGGTCGTTCACCGCAGGTCCCCCGGCGGCCCGCGCCGGCACGGGGCAGGCGCGGCTGCGGGACCGTGTTGAGGTGCGCAGCGACGAGCGCCTCTTCACCCTCTTCGCCGCCCTGAACGCAGCGGGGTATGACGAAGGGCTCAAGGAGTCGGGTCCCGTACGCCAGGCCGTGCGGGAGAAGCTGGGGGATCTGGCCCTAAAGGTGCTGGAGCCGGCCCGCCGCTACCGCGATGAGCACCCCCAGCCCCTGGAGGCGTATGTGCGGTACGTCCTGACCCTGGGTCCGCCGCCCGGGTTCGCCGAGCAGCGGGCCCCCGAAGGCCTCGACGGCTTCGGCCGCGTGCTCGCCGACTTCTACCGGGCCGCGGGCATTGCCGACCTCTGGAAGGCGCAGGCCGAGGCCCATGCCCAGGCCGTGGCGGCGCTGGCGGCCGAGGGGGTCGCTCTGATGGGACGGACGCTGGACTACCTACGAGCAGGAGATGTGCCGCGCGAGCGCATCGTCCTCGTGCCAAACCTCCTTGATGCGCCCGGACGAGAATACCTGGTGCGTCTGGACGGGACGGTCTTCTTCGTCCTGGGCGCCACCGGCAAGGCCGACCCCGTTCCCCTCGCGGCGCTTACAGTGCGGCTCGTCCTGGGACCGCCGCGGCCCGAGGCCGACGCGGAGGTGCAGCGTACCGGCGTCCTCTACGACCTGGTGCGGGAGCCAGCCCAGCGCAACGGCTACCGAGATTGGCCCACTGTCATCCGCGAGAGCCTGATCGCGGCGGTCACCGCGCGCCTGGCGGTCCCCGCCGACCGGCGCTCGACCTTCCTCCGGGGTCACTATGACCGCGGCCTGATCCTCGTCGACCACTTTGCGGAGGAGCTCGCCCGGTACGAGCGTGACTCGCTCCCCCTCGTGGACTTCCTCCCGCAGATGCTGCGCACGGTCAACCTGGACGACCAGCGCCGTCTGTTCGCGGAACGGCGACGGTAGCAGACCTCAGGGGACAGTCAGGCGGATGTCGCCTGAGACGATGTCGAACGACGGTTGGGGGGTGTCGCCGACAGGGTCGTTGAACGTCACAAAGGTATCCCGTGGCACCTCCACCGTGACGAACCCGAAGATATCCCGGGCGCCGGGGCCGAGGGCATCGAGGGGCTGCAGGTTGTCGTCCACCGTCACCACGTTCACCTTCACCCGACCAGGCGGCAGCGTGTCCGTCTGCAGGCTGGCCAGAGGCACCCGCGCCCGGATGGTCCGTCCGTCTGGGAGGACCTCCCCGAAGAAGAACGGCTCCGGCGGGCGGATGGCCTCGAAGCCGAAGGGACGATAGGGAACGGCGGGTACCCGTCCGAAGAAGAAGCGCCCCCCACGCAGAAGGACGTAGTGCGTCCAGTTGGTGCTGTCGGGCTGAGGGCCGCGCAGGATGCTCTCGTCGACGGTGAAGGCGATATAGTAGGCACCCCCCGCCGGACGGATCGGCCCGGAAAATGCAACGGTGACGACGAGCTGCAGGCCTGTCTGCGCGTCCCCCACCGTGGGGGAGGCCAGCAGGGCCAACAGGGCAACGGCCGCGGTCACCCACAGAGGTCGGCGCACCCGGTCCATCATGGCTCCCTCCCCCTTCCCGACTTCCGGCGCCAGCTCCTCCTCGAGGTCTTCTTGCCCCCTCCACCGCGGCCGGAGACTGTCGGAGTGCTCCTACGGCGCGCCGGTGAAGGGAAATGGCTGCTCGAAGAGCAGACCGGTCTGGCCAAGGCCGATCCGGCCCCGCCCCCACGGGATGGCGGTGAGCCAGGCTTCCAGCCAGATCTCCTGGCGCGCGCCCAGGTAGGTCAGGCCCACGGCGAGACAGTCGCAGAAGACGCGGGTGACCGAGAGCCGGTCGTGCAACACCTGCTTGGTGAACCCATCGTAGAACCCCAGGTAGCGCACGTGCCACTCGGGGCTGAGGCGCAGGTCGAGGCTCGCCTCCACCCGGTCCAGACGTCCAAACGCAGGACTGTAGCTCGCCGCCAGCGCCACCGTCCAGCCCGGCCGGGGGATCGCCACCGCCTGCGCCACCAGGCTGCCGAACCGCTGGGCAAGGGCGTCATAGGTCAGCGACGCCCGCGCGAAGAGCCCCGGAGTTCGGTAGGTCAGGCTGGCCTCCGCGAAGCCGAACGTGCCGGCGATCTGGTCGAAGAGGAAGGGACTCCCTCCGGTCACGGCCTGGGTGGTGTAAGCGGTGCGGAACTCGAGGAGCGGGGTGAGCGGCCTCACGTAGTCGGCCCGACCACCTGTGAAGAGGCGACCTTCCCCGGTGGTGTACCAGCTCCCGCGGCCGAAAGCGCTGAGCTGCAGCGTACCGCCCGCCAGCGTCACCGGCCCGCTCACCGTGAGCAGGGCGTCGGCGCGACTGGCGTCGGTGACACCGAGGGGGGTGACGGTGTGTTCCCGAAAGCGCCCCAGCCCACCCTCGACCTGCAGGACGAAGGGCGAGCCCCCCAGGCGGAAAGGGGATAGGGCGAACGTCAGCTCGGGCAGGCGCTCCAGCATGTAACGCTGGTCCCCGGGGAAGGCCTCGCCGTCCAGGTCCCAGCTCGTCTCCGCCACCAGAGTTGTAGAGAATCCGGGCCGGAAGTGGCGCAGGACGAGCCTGGGTGTGAGCTCATCGTCGATCCCAGACGGCCCTGCGGTCCGCGAGAATCTTACGATGGCATCCCCGCTCAAGCCTGGAGAGAGCGTCTGGCTGTGCACCAGGTGGCTGGTGAAGCTGTACGTCGGTCCAAATGAGGTACCGGAAAGCGTGGAAAAGAGAAAGGTGCTCGAACGCGCCGTGCGGTAACTGAGGTCGGTGGCGGCATAGAGGTCGCTGGTCGTGGGGGCGGCCGCCGGTGCCCGGAGGCTGTAGTCGGCAAAGAGGCCCAGGTGCAGCGCAGGCGACAGCTCCTGTCTGTGAGTGAGGATGGCGCGCCAGTCTGTCCCCTCGAACTGCCGGTTGGCCAGGCGGTAGAGGAGCGCGTTCCCCTGCCCCCGTTCGCCGGCTAGGCGGTAGAAGTGGTCGACGCCCAGGCCGGCACCCAGCCGCTCCATGTAGTCGGCGAGGAGGAACCCCCAGTGCTGGTCGTTCAGGAAGTAGCTGTAGCGGGTCTTGACGAACCAGCCCTCGGTCGGGCTGTAGCCGACCACAGGAAACAGGCGGCTCTCCCGGCGCTCCCGCAGGAAGATGATGAATGAGGGCAGCGTGAGGATTCGCCTTCCACCGATCCACAGGGAGACGCGGCGGCCCACCACCTTGTCGTTGAGGAAGACGGCGATCTCGTCGGCGGTCAGGTAGACCAGCGGGTCGTCCGGATCGCAGGTGGTGACAAAGCCTTCGCGGATGGACACGGTACGCTCGAGGACCCCCTCCAGCCGCTGCGCCCGCAGGTGGACCGGCCCCAGCACCAGAGGACTCCTCACCTCCGTCCGCGCCTGTTGCAGGACGCCCACCCGCGAGCGGAGGTTGTAGGTCAACAGCTCTGCGCTGACCTCCTGAGGTCCCACGCGCAGCCGGGCGTGCCCCTCCGCCGTCACCTCACCGGTCTCGAGGTTGGCCACAAGCGCGTCGGCGTGGATGGTGACCTCCTCGAACGTGAGGACAACGTTGCCTGTGGCCACCAGAACCCGGGTGCGGCGGTCATAGCGGAAGGTGTCGGCGCGGATCCGCACAGGGACCTGGTCATCCGTGACCGGCGAAGGCCCCCGGGCAAGGCGGCCGGGGGCGCCGCTTGCGGGCGCGGGCAGGGTGGCGGCCAGGAGGACCGCAAGCGCAGCGGCGGAAACGCGGCAGAGACGCAAGGTCAAAGCTGGGGGTGCTTTGGAGGAGGTGGCCCCACCGGCTTCCTCGCATTGACCACCAGTACATGGGGTGCCACGTGCAGTACCAGTGGGGACTGCCGCAGGGTCCTCAGCACCTCCGCTTCGTCCACGCCCTCGGGAATGGCGACGACGTAGACGCGTCCCGTCTCATCCGCCCGGACGATGCGCAGGCCGAGCCGACGCAGCAAATCGGCCGCTGCGGAGGGAGAGGCGGTGGGAACGAACCACACGCGGTACTGCCTGGGGATGACGACCACCTGCCGGGGAGCTGCAGGCTCGGTCGGACCGCTCCCCCACGCCACCGGCGGTGGATAGAGCGCTGTGAGAGTCAGCAGCGTGGCTCCTGCCATCCAGCCGGCCAGGGCCCGCACCATCGGCACCTCCCTCCACTCACCAAACGGAGGCCGGCGGCGGCAGGTTCGCGGGCCGGGAGGAGCAGGCGGCACTCCCTCCCGGCCCGCGACCGCGTGTCTACGGACCGGCGGCCGCGCTGACCGCGGCGCCGGCGTCGAGGAGCCCCCAGCCGTAGGAGCCGGCACCGGGCGCGTAGACCGTCGGCGACACACACCGGCTCCCGCTGTAGTCAGGCCGGGCGTACCCGGAGCAGGGCGCCTTCGCCGTGTTCTGGAGGATGGCCCTGACCTGCTGGGGAGTCAGGCCGGGATTGCGTTCCAGCATCAGCGCCACCGCCCCGGTCACGTGCGGCGCGGCCATGGAGGTGCCCCTGATGAACCCGTTGCTCCCCTGGGCCGTGGGAAATAGGGAATAGATCGGCTCGCCCGGGGCGGCGATGGTCACGTAGGGGCCGGCAGAGGAGAAGGTGGAGACGCGGTTGGTCGGCGTGGAGGAGGCGACCGCGATCATCCCGGGGATCGTCGTCGCAAACGCCGCCGGGTAGGCGGGGGCGTTGGTCGGGGAGAAGGCGTTGCCGGCGGCGAAGACCGGCACGCAGTTGTTGGCAATGGCGAACTCAATGGCGTCCACCTCCGCGCGCGATCCCACCAGACCACCCCACGAGGCGTTGAACACCTGGCACCCCAGCCCGACGGCCTTGAGCATGCCGTTGACGACCATCATCGTCGTCCCTCCCTGGGGACCGAGCAGCCGGATGGGGATGATCTGGGCGCCCGGAGCCACGCCCACCATGTCTACGCCGTCCGCCTTGGCGGCCACCGTCCCGGTGACGTGGGTCCCGTGCCCGCCTGTGTCGGAGTTGGCACCCGCGGGGATCGCCAGGTTGTCCACGGCATCCCAGCCGGCGAGGCACTTTCCGGCAAGCTGGGGATGGGTGCAGTCCACGCCCTCATCGGTGATGGCCACCTTCACCCCGCTCCCGTCCACGGAACCCCAGGCCACGGGAGCGCCGATGCGGTGCAGGTCCCACTGCCAGGTGGCCTCAGAGGCTGGTGTGACCGTGCCGTCCAGACGCGTGACCTGGAAGGCCGAGTGAAACTCGCTGAGCTTGGGGTCGGTGGGGGTGATGGCGCCGCTGGGATCGCGGCTGGGAATGGCTCCTCCCGAACCCGCCACCTGGACGGTTTCGCCATCGACCCGCCAGCGCCGCAGGTTCAGTTCCGCGTATTCTACGCCCGGCTGCGCTGCGTACTGGGCGATGTACTCCGCCTCCTTTCCCGGTGGCACCTCGACTAGGACAAAGGTGAAGCCTCCACCTCGCCCTGTGGCGGTTGCCTGGCGCAGGGCCCTGGCCGAGCCGATGTCCCTGGGGGTCGCGCCCGGACGGTACTTCACCACGATCTGGCCGGCCACGTACTGGTCAGCCGGCGCGCTGGAGACCGGGGGAAATCCCGGCTTCCCTCCGCCGGGCGTGCCGGAGGGGCTCACCACGGAGCCACACGCCGTGATCAGGACCAGCGCGGCGGGGATGAGGAGGCGAGACGTCAGCACGGGCCGGGCACTCGCAGTCCGGATCCTCATGGTCACCCCTCCCCTCACCGAGTAAAGGCAGTTCCGTCCGACCACGACCAGCGGTCGTCGTTGTTGCTGAAAGGCGTACGGTCGAGGAGCGGACGGTGCAGGGCGCCACCCGCCCGCAGGGCCTGGCGCAGCGGAGCGATGCTGCGGGCCAGCTGCGACCGATCCTGCCTGGCGACCCGGAAGCGAAGGGCGGTCGGCCGCAGCAACCCTCCCCACGCCCGCAGGGCCGGACGCAGTCGCTCGCGCCCGATATAGTCGGCGGAGGTGAAGCTGTCGTTGGCGAAGACCCAGACGGCGTAGCTGCCGGTCGGGAGCGCCGCAGGCAGCGTAACAGAGAGGCTCGAGCTCGTGGCCGCGTAGTAGACCAGGTTTCCGCCTGCATCGAAGACATCCACCTCGTAGACGGTGGCCCCGGAGCTGGCGGCCCAGCTGATCGCCGGCGGGTTACCCGCGCCCACCGTCGGCGTACCCGGGCGCGGCAGGTAGCTGACGTTCAGGGCTGTCGCCCCGGTGGTCAGGTAGGTGGTGGTCATGCCGAACGCCGTGAAGGTCGTGGGGTCCAGAGCCCCGGCTAAACCGAGCCCGTACCAGTAGACGCTCTGTGCCAGCGAGATCTGGGGGATGGGGGTCGTCACCGACGTCACACCACTGTCGTGGAAGACCTCGCTCAGCCACAGGTCGAGGCTGTGGATGGCGTGGTAGAGAAAGAGGTCGGTCAAGGAAAACCCCACAGTCGTCCCGGCGTTGAACGGCGCGAGGAAGCTCTGGCCTTCGCTGTCCAGCACCGTGGGGAGGCTGCCTGTGACGGTCGCCATCTGGAAGTCTCCGTAGGCCAGCGCACCCCCCACAAGGTTGACCGCCGGGTTGTACGCGTACCGGGTGAAGTAGAGGTGCGTGGCTCCCAGCACGCCGCTACCCAACCCCCCGACGCCGTCCCAGTTGCCGCCGAAGAGCGATCCGGTGACTGCGGGCCGGTCGTTGGACATCCCGGTCCGGTTGATGGTGAAGTTGCCGCTGGCATCGGTGATGTCGTCGAAGAGCCCGGTGTACGTGACAATACCCACGTTCCCGGGTATGTGGCAGGAAGCCGATGGGGAGCTGCAGTTGTCGGGGCCGGCCTGTGGGCTGCCGTCCTCGCGCAAGAGCCTGCCCGTGATGGTTCCGGTGAACGGGCCGGAGATGGTCCGCGGAGGAGTCTGGTCGCTGGGGAGCCGGTGAGCCAGGACAAGGACGATGTCCCTGCCCGTCGTGGCCACATTCAGGTCGCGGATGGTAAGCGCGGCTGCGGGTAGGGTCGAGGGCGGCGCGGCGCTGACATCGTATGTTCCAGAGGGAGACGAGGAGAAGTTCGCCCTACCGCTGGCGTCGGTAGTCTGCGAGACTGCGCTGCCGCCTGCGGGCGTGACGGTCACCGTGACCCCCGCAGCAGGCTGCCCGCTGAAGCCCCCGCTGCCGCTGCCTAGGATCACCAACACTGAGAACGGAGCCAGGGCCGCAGGGGGTGCACCCGTCACTCCACACCCGCTGACTGCCAGGGCCGTGCTGACCGCTAGAAGAAGGACCGCCGAGGAGCGCTTGTGCAAGCTCGATCACCTCCTCGATGACCTGTTCCGCCGTCACACGTCTCTCGGGTGCGCACCACCTCCTTCCGAAAGGGGCATGAGCGAGCCAGGATGGGGTTAATTCGGAGGTCCGGCTCTGCTGGGTCTTACGACAACCTCCCTGCGGACTCCTGCAATCTTCCCTCGAGCCATCGACAAGGCTATCCGAGGGCTCTGCGCAGACCGGTGCCTACCTCGTCCGTGTCACCTTGAACTCGGTCTGGACGTTGCCCAGGGCCTCGAAGGTCTCTTCCCGCAGGGCGATGACGACGCGGTCCGCGCGGATGCTGTTTCCGTCCTCATCCCGCAGGTAGACATTCCCGCTCACGGTAACGCGGCGGTCGCGGTGGGTGTAGCGGGCACGGTCGCCTGTGGCCAGCCTCGCCCCCTGCGTGAGCTTCACCTGTTCCTCCGCCTCCATGTCGCGAGACCGGAGGAAGAGCGTGAGGCGACTGCAGGCGAGCCGCGCCGGGGCAGCCAGGACCTGGCGCGCCTCCTCGCTTGTCGGGCGCTCGCCTTCCGGAAGCAGCAGGTCACCCGTCAGACCCTCCACGACCACATCTCCTTCCAGGACGAGCCTCCCCTCCGCCTCCGAGTACCGGCCGCGGGCAGCGCGGGCCGTGCGGTCGCGCTGCCTCACACGGACGTCGCCGCTGGCTTCGGCTTCGGGGACGTCCCAGCGGAATCGCATCTGGTCGGCGGTGATGGTCGTCTCCTCCCGGGCCAGGGCGTCCACAAGCGGCTCAGCCCCGCCCGCCGGCGGAGTTCCCGGCCGGACGAGGCGGGCCCCCCCGCTCACTTCCGCGCGCATGGTGCGAAGGTTGGCAGCCAGGCGCGCACCCGTCAGAGTGCTGCCTCCCTGGCTCAGGCGCACTCCTCCCTCCGCCGTCACCTGGTCGGTGCGGCCGTCGTGGGTCAGCGACGGGGCCCGGACCTCCAGGTCCTTTTGGGTCACCGTGACACCGGCCGAGGCCTGGGTCATTCGCGTCTCCAGGGCGAAGCGCACCCGACCCGCACGCAGCGCCAGGTCCCCCTGCAGCAGCGCCACCCGGCCATCGGCCTCTGCCATCCGGGAGCGGATCTCGTAGCGGATCCTGTCGGCGGCCAGCCGGACTCCGGGCTGCTGTACCACAACTTGACCCTGAGCCGTCGCCACCTGGGCGCGCTGGTCAAGCTGCAGCCGCTCTGCGCGGATCTCCACCTCGCCGATGGTGAGACGCACGTGCCCCTCGGCGGTGAAGACCCGGGAACGCGCGTCGTACCGTATCCGGTCGGCGCGCAGGCGCCCGGTCTGGAGCTCGCTTCCCGGGGGGGCCGGCGCGGTTGTCCCTCCAGGCCTCCCCTCTACCGTGCCGGCCGCCACGGTCCCCGAGGCCAGTAGGGCCAGGAGCAGCCACCTGAGGATCCTCACGGTGAGCCTCTCAGCTCGGGTGGGGGTTCGTCCACAGTGAAGGTCACGTCCACGTCGCCCTCGAGCTCCAGGACGTCCAGGGCCAGGTCGACCACCAGACGGTCCGCACGGACACGGTGCCTGCCGATCGTGATCTCCACGCCGCGGGGGAAGGTCAGCGTGCGCTGCGCAGCGCTCCAGCGGGCCTCGGAAGCCAGCATCCGGTCTCCCTGCGCGGAGACGATCTCGATGTCGCCCAGGGCGGTAAGATCCTCGGTGCGGCGGTCCAGGACGATCTCCCGTGCGCGGAGGCGTAAGGCAGGGGTGCCGTCCCGATAGAGGGTAGCTTGGGAGATGCCGCGGAAGCGGGTGAAGCGGGCGTCGGCGCTCACCTCCACCTGCTCAGCCCATACTTCCGCCTGCTTCTTCCCCTGGTGGCGGAGGACGAGCGCGGCCTCTCTGATGGCCACGCTGGCGGGCGACGGGGTGGAGGCCGGCCGGGGGACCGGCGGTGGCGGGGGACGGCGGGCGTGCCATCCGATGAATGCTCCCACCGCCAGCGCTACCCCCACCAGCAGGGGCGCCAGCGGACGCCTAGGAGGGCGCACCAACGCTGCTCACCCCCGGTGGAGCCGGGGCGCGGGGGACCCACTGGTCCTGCCGGGCCCAGAGGACCAGACCGCCCGCGGTAAAGAGGAGGTTGGGCAGCCAGGCGGCCAGAGCGGGGGAGACGGCGCCCGCGGCGCCCATCGCCCGGGCGCTGGACATCACCGCGTAGTAGAGGAAGAGGACGATGACCGTCAACCCCATGCCCAGGAAGCGGCCCCCCTGGGATGTGTAGACGCTGAGCGGCGCAGCCAGCAGCGCAAACACCACGGCGGCCAGCGGAACGGCGAACTTTCGGTGCAACTCCATGGTCGAGGCCGGCGCCGCCCCGTCGTGCCCGAATGCGGCCAGGTACTGGCGCAGTTCGCGGGCGGTCATCTCGTCCGGCGTCTTCTCCCCGGCCAGAAAGGCCTCGCTGTCTACGCCCACCGCGATGTCCATCTGCGCGAATCTGGCCTCGTACCGCGTGAATCCCTGCTCATCCAGTTCCCGGACCACCCCCTCCACCAGTCTCAGCGCCCTCCCGGTCCACGTCGCCCGGCGCGCGGTGATCAGCCTGGGCAGCGCACCTGCCGGTTCGTAGACCATGACGTTGTGAAGAGTCTGCTCCCGGTCGGTGCGCTCAATGTAGAAGAAGCGGTTGCCGGGGCCGCGGAAGAAGATCTGCTGGCGGATCTGCGGCAGGGCCTCTCCCAGCACCGCCCGGCGCAGGAGCATGTTGGCTTGCCGGTTCGCCCACGGCGCAAAGTACTCGTTGGTGAAGAACGCGGCCACGGCAGCGGCCAGGCCGAAGGCGAGCACCGGAGCGAAGATCCGGGTAAGGCTGAGCCCGGCCAGCCGGAGGGCCGCCAACTCCTGGTCCTTCGTCAGGCGGGCCAGCCCCAGCAGGACGCCAAACAGGGTGGAGACGGGAAAGGTGATGACCAGGATCGCGGGGAGCTTGTAGGCGAGCAATCTGGCCAGCACGTCCAGGGTGATCCGCCGCGCGGCCACCAGGCTGGCCAGCGCGTAGAGCACATCTCCCGCCAGCATGACGACAAATGCACCCACCCCGAGCAGGAAGGGGGCGGAGACCTCGCGCAGGATGTACCGGTCGGCAGTGGTCAACGGCGAAACCCACCCAGACAGCACGACGTGGTGGCGGAGGGCCGTGGGAATCGAACCCACCGGAGACCGCCTGGCCTCCCACCGGTTTTGAAGACCGGGGCCTGCACCAGCAAACGCGGCCCTCCGTCACCTATTGTAGGCATTGTGGGCGACTTGGCTACGGCCCGTACGGGACGGTGCCGAAAGCGGGGTGTGCTATGATCACAGCAGCGCCGGCGCGGGTCGCCGGTGCTCCCCCACGGGGAGGACGTGGATGCGACCTGCTGTTACGCTCCTCCTGGGTCTATTCGCCCTGACCATCCTCGCCCCGGCCGCGCCGTCCGCGCCCGCCGGGGCGGCGCCTCTCTGCCTGGTGCAGGACGGGCAGGGAATCGCCGCGGTGCGCGTGGGCATGGGCGAGGCGGAGATGTTGCGCCTGCTGGGCCCGCCCGCGGGACAGACCTCCGGCGGGCCGAGCGAGGTCACCTATGCATTTTCCGGCGTCGTAGGCCAGGTCACGGTCGTCTCCGGCGTGGTGCGCCGCCTGGCCACCCGCCACCCGACCTGCATCACCGCCAGGGGCGTGCGCGTCGGCGACGGTGAGGCGGCGGTGCGGGCGGCGTACCAGCAGGCGCCGGGCAGCGTGCGCGTCCACTCCGGGAGCATGGTCCGGCTGCTCTACCCCTTCGACGGCGTGGCCTTCCTCCTGAGCAGCGGCGCCGTGGTGCTGATCGAGGTGTTCCTCGCTGAGCCGCTCTCCCGGGCGGCGCCACAGGCCGCCGCCGCAGAGGTCGCTCCGGCCCCGCCCAAGACCCCGGCGGGAGTGGCCCTGCAGGGGGTGAGCGGCTGGCTGGAGGACTCCACCTTCGTCGTCTCCGGGTCGGTGGTCAACAGCGGGGCTCCCGTGGCGGTCTTCGTGGAGATTGCCCTGCTGGACGCCGACGGCGGACGCCTGGCGGAGGCCTCCGGTGCCGTCTTTCCCAACCCTGTGGGCCCAGGTCGGACCGGCAGCTTCCAGGAGCGGATCGCGGTGGCGGCGGTGGTTGCCCGGTTCACCGTGACGGTGCGGGCGATGAATCCGCCACACCGGGTGCTGGCGGAGGCGACCCAGGAGGTCGGGGAGGTGGCGCAGTTTGCCGGCATGCTGGACCGGATGATCGACGTGGCGGTCCTCCCTCCCGCGCCGGGCCGTCCCGCGGGTAGCGCGGTCGCCGTGACCAACCGCAGCCCGCTGCGCATCACCGGGCTGAGCCTGGAGGTGACGCTGCGGGGAGTCTGCCGCAACGTGACGCAGCCCCCGGCTCCCCTCCCCACGGTGCCGCCGCAGCCCACCCCCGCGCCCACGGTCGTCCGGTTCACCGTCACCCGCACCGAGACGGTGCAGTTGCCCGTGCTGGGGCCCCGCGCGCGGGCGGAGGTGTCCATCGGCACTCAGGGCCGGGGTCCCTGCGAGGGGGCCAACAGCCAGTGGACGGTGACGTGGCGGGTCCTCGCGGGCTCTGTGCAGGCGGCCGAGGGGAGATAGCGGAATACCGCGCCGGTGCGGCTGCCACGGACGGCAGGAGCCGGGAATCCCCACAGATGGGCCTACCGCGGGGCCGGTGCCGCCAGGACTCTGCGGTCTCCCAGGCGTCGGGTCAGGCGGATGCTGTCGAAGTACTCCAGGAGGGCGAGGGCAAACTTCCGGCTGGTCCCCAGCGCGTCGCGCAACTGGGCGACCGTCACCTCTCCGGTAGCCTCCACCTGGGCGACCACGCGGCGCGCAACCTCCTCCACCACATCTGCCGCAAACACGATCCCGGGTGCCACCTCCACCAGCGCTCCCTCCTCCAGCAGCGCCTGCGCCATCCTGGAGAAGGCCGGCCCGCCGCCCAGACGTGCGCCGACCTCCTCGAGCGGGGGAGGTGAGAAGCGACCCTCCTTCAGAGCATCCACGATGGCCCGGCGCAGATCCTCTTCGGCCGGCGTAAACTCCGGGCGGTGCCCCCGCAGGTGGATCAGTCCGCGGGTGGTCCCCACCGTCCCCGCAGCCAGCAGGCGTTCCAGGATGGCGGCGAAGAGGCGGTCGTCGGCTCCGGGGGCGGCCTTGGTCTTGAGCTCCTCGCGTGGCACCCCCAGCCTCCAGGGCATCTGCTGGTGTGCCTCCGCCAGCAGCTCCTGCACGCGGCCGGCCACGCGCTCTGCGGCTGCCCCGTCGAACAGGCGCTCACGGATCCGGACCACCTTGCCCTGGTCTGCAAGGCGGGCTGCGACCTCAGCCACAGCCTCCGGACGCTGTGCCAGGACGGGTGCCAGCTCCTCGGTCGCGGCACCGGCCAGCCCTCGTCCAGAAATGGCGGCATGGACCAGGGTGTCCAGGTCGGCCGAGGCAAGCGCGGCAACCTCTGCCACGGCCTGCGCGCCGCGCCGCCGCCGTGGCGGGTTGACGGTAATCACCTCCCCTCCGCCCAGGGTGGCCAGCGGAGAGGTGCGGCGCAGGACGAACCGATCTCCGCGCACAGCCGCAATGGGCCGCTCCAGGCGCACCTGCGCCAGCGCCTCCTCCCCTGGACCCATCCTGTCTCGGTCCAGCAGGGCCAGGCGGCAGAAGGTCTCCGCGGTCCCAAGGTAGAGACGCAGGCGCGTCAGGTGCGGCAGCGGCGGCGCCGTGGGCAGATTGCGCACGCGGACGTCGAGCTGCACCGCCGCGGTCAGGGTCCCGGGAGTGGCCAGGACCATTCCGCGCTCCAGCGCCTCGCGCTCCACCCCGGCCAGGTTCAGCGCCACCCGCGACCCTGCTACCACCTCCGCCACCCGCTGCCCGTGCCGCTCCACGTGGCGCACCCGCACGGCCATCCCGCCCGGGAGGACCTCCAGCGTCTCCCCGGGACGGATGCGGCCGCTCCACAGCGTCCCTGTAACCACAGTCCCGAACCCCGGCATGGTGAAGACCCGATCGATCGGCAGGCGCGCCGGACCGTCGGCGGGACGGGCAGCGACGGTATCCAGAAGCCGGTCGATCTCCCCGACCAACCGTTCAAGACCCTGCCCTGTCCTGGCAGAAACGGGAACTACCGGAGCGCCCTCCAGAAAGGATCCCGCGGTCAGGCGGGACAGATCCTCCTCCACAAGGAGCAGCCAGCCGGGGTCGTCCACCAGGTCGATCTTGTTCAGCACCACCAGTCCGCGCCGCACGTCCAGCAGGCGGAGGATGTCCAGGTGCTCGCGTGTCTGCGGCATCACCCCTTCGTCCGCCGCCACAACCAGCAGCACCAGGTCGACCCCGGCGGCACCGGCCAGCATGTTCTTGATCAACCGCTCGTGCCCCGGCACGTCGACGATACCCACCCGCCGCCCGCTGGGGAGGTCCAGGTGGGCGAAGCCCAGGTCGATGGTCATCCCGCGGCGCTTCTCCTCCTCCAGGCGGTCGGGGTCGATGCCGGTCAGCGCTTTGACCAGGGCGCTCTTGCCGTGGTCGATGTGTCCGGCGGTACCCAGGACGTACGCGGGGGAGGACGTTGCGGCGGGTTCCTGCGGGCTCACCGGAAGGCGTCGACAACCTCAACCAGCTCGTCGGCCAATACGGTGCGCAGGTTGAGCAGCAGACCTCCTTCTTGGATCCGCACCATCACCGGCGGGCGCCGCTGACGCAGGCGGGCCGCCCAGGCATCCACCGCGCCGTCACGGGGACGGACCAGGACGGCGGCCGAAGGGAGAACCGCCCCGGGCAGCGCTCCTCCGCCGACCTGGGCATCTGCGGAGAGGCAGGTGACGGTGGCACGGTCGCCCAGGACCTTACGCAGCCGGCGGGCCAGCCACAGGGCGCGGTCGGTCAGCTCGTGCGGGTCTGCAGCCAGCATGCGCAGCACCGGTACCTCCTGCCAGGCCTCCTCCGGGGAGAGGTAGTGACGCAGGGTGGCGGCCAGCGCGGCAAGGTCCAGCCGGTCGATGCGCACGGCGCGAGCCAGCGGGTGGCGCCGGCAGCGGTCCACCACGTCCGCCCGGCCCACCATGATGCCCGCCTGGGGCCCGCCCAGCAGCTTGTCGCCGCTGAAGGTGACCAGGGCGCAGCCCGCCGCCACCGCCTCCTGGACCGTCGGCTCCGGTGGCAGGTTCCTGGTGCGCACGTCCACCAGCGCTCCGCTGCCCAGGTCGTACATCACGGGGATGGCGCGGGCGGCTCCCAGCGCCACCAGGTCGCGCACCCCCACCTCGTGGACGAAGCCGGTCATGGCGAAGTTGCTGCGGTGCACCTTCAGCAGGAGGGCGGTCTCGGAGGTGATGGCGCGCTCGTAGTCGTGCAGGTAGGTCTTGTTGGTGGTCCCCACCTCCACCAGTCGGGCTCCACTCTGCGCCATCACGTCCGGCATGCGGAAGGCCCCGCCGATTTCTACCAGCTCCCCGCGGGAGACCACCACCTGGCGACCTGCCGCCAGGGCAGCCAGCCCCAGGAGGACGGCCGCGGCGTTGTTGTTCACCACAAATCCGGCCTCCGCCCCCGTGACCACCTCCAGCAGGCCCTCCACGTGGGCCTGGCGGGAGCCGCGGTCACCGCTTTCGGGATCGATCTCCAGGAGAGTGTAGCCGGTCAGCGCCGCGCGCACCGCTTCCTGCGCCGCGTCGCTTAAGGGGGCGCGCCCGAGGTTGGTGTGGATGATGATACCTGTGGCGTTGATGGCGCGGGTGAGCCGCAGTTGGGCGTGCCAGGCTACGGCACGGGCGCTCTCCTCCACGACGGAAGCGGTGGACCAGCCAGTGGGCGCGGTGCCGTCCAGCAGGCGGCGGCGGGCCCCCTCGACCACCCGCCGCACGCAGCGGACGGCCAGCGGCCGAGGAATATCGTCCAGGTGGCCCTCTGCCTCCAATTGCTGCAGGACCCGGTCCACCGAGGGGAGCTCGCGCAGCCTGGGGTCCTGGGGGACGGCCACGGCGGCCCTCACTCCTCGACCAGCTCCAGGGCCGGGCCGTCCTTGGAGGGATGCCGCCCGCGGGCTCTCTCCCGCAGCCGGTCCACCGCCTCCGGCGGTACGTACTGGCTGCCCGGAGGTACGCGGGTGGCCAGGTCCCCACCGTGAAAGTCCGTCCCTCCCGTCACCAGCAGCCCACGGCTGCGGGCGATCTTCAGGTAGCGCTCCACCATGGCCGGGGTGTGATCCGGATAGTAGGCCTCGATCCCCTCCAGCCCCGCGGCCAGCAGCTCGTCCACCATCGCCTCGTCTCCCAGCCACCCGGGGTGAGCGAGCACGGGTACGCCCCCGGCGTGGCGGATGATCTCCACCGCCTGCGCCGGTGCCACCTTCAACCGCTCCACGTACGCGGGGCCGTTGCGCCCGATGTACCTGGCGAAGGCCTCCGCGGTCTCGCCGACGTGTCCCGCCTCCACCAAGGCGCGGGCGACGTGCGGCCGGCCTACCGCCCCTCCGCCGGCCAACGCCAGGACCCGCTCCAGGCGGATGGGGGCTCCAAGCGCGGCCAGCTTCTCCACCATGCGCCGCGCCCGGTGCAGCCGCCCCTCCCGCAGCCGCCGCAGCAGAACCTGCAGCCATTCCAGCCGGTAGTCGATGAAGTAGCCGAGGATGTGTACCTCCGTGCCCGGGACGTCGGTGTTCAGCTCCACCGCCGGGATCACCTCCACCCCGGCGTCCCTGCCCGCCCGCAGCGCTTCCTCCACGCCCTCGGTGGAGTCGTGGTCGGCCACTGCCAGGATTCCCACTCCCGACTGCCGGGCCAGGCAGACCAGCTCCGTCGCGGTGAGCAGGCCGTCCGAGGCCACGGTGTGCGTGTGCAGGTCAATGCGCATCGCCCGTCGTCCCGGACTCGTCCCGCAGGAGGCGGATGCGGCTGATGCTGTGCGCCCGGCCCTCGGCGTCCACCTCCAGGGCTACGCCGCAGAGCTGCACCGCGCCGCGGGCCACGCCAAAGCGGGTGGGCAGGCCGGTGAGGAAGTGTTCTAGGATGGCCCGTCGCTCCATACCTATGACCCCGTCCCGCGGCCCGGTCATCCCCACGTCGGTGATGTACGCCGTCCCCTTGGGCAGGATGCGTTCGTCGGCGGTCTGCACGTGGGTGTGCGTCCCCAGTACGGCACTGACCCTGCCGTCCAGGTACCATCCCAGAGCCACCTTCTCCGAGGTCGCCTCCGCGTGGAAGTCGACGATGATCACCGGGGTGGTCTTGCGCAGCTCCTCCACCCATTCCGCCGCCACGCGAAAGGGGTCGTCCAGCTCGCCCATGAAGACCCGCCCCTGCAGGTTGAGGACGGCCACCGGGCCCTGCGGGCACTCCACGGTCAGCGCCCCCCGCCCCGGCACCCCTGGCGGATAGTTGGCTGGCCGCAGCAGCCGGGGGTGCGCGTCCAGCAGGGCCACGGCCTCGCGCTTCTGCCAGGTATGGTTCCCTCCGGTGATGACGTCCACGCCCGCGGCCAGGATCTCCTCGGCGGTCTCCGCGGTGATCCCCACCCCGCCGGCGGCGTTCTCCCCGTTGGCGACCACCAGGGCGGCGCCGTGTTCGCGGCGCAGTCCCGGGAGCAGCGCTTTGAGAATGCGCCGGCCCGGGCGGCCGCAGATGTCGCCGATCATCAGGATCCTCACCCGGCCCTACCGCGCGTACTCGATGGCCCGCGTCTCGCGCAGCACGGTCACTTTGATCTGTCCCGGGTACTCCAGGTCGCTCTCGATCTTTCGGGCCAGGTCCCGGGCCAGGGCTGCGGCGGAGAGGTCGTCCACCTCCTGGGGCTTGACCAGTACGCGGATCTCCCGCCCTGCCTGGATGGCGTAGGCCTTTTCCACCCCGGGGAATGAGGTGGCCAGGCGCTCCAGGTTCTCCAGCCGCTTGATGTACATCTCCACCGTCTCTTTACGCGCCCCGGGGCGGCTGGCGGAGATGGCGTCGGCGGCGGCCACCAGGATGGACTCCACGCGCGTGGGCTCGGCGTCGCCGTGGTGGTACTCGATGGCGTTGATCACGTCCGGGGATTCGTGGTACCGGCGGCAGACGTCAACCCCGATGGTGCTGTGGGTCCCGTCCACTTCGTGGGTGAGGGCCTTGCCGATGTCGTGCAGCAGCCCCGCGCGACGGGCCAGGACGGGGTCTGCATCCAGGTAGGTGGCCAGCAGCCCGGCCAGCAGCGCCACCTCCACGGAGTGTTGCAGGAGGTTCTGCCCGTAGGAGTGGCGGAACTTCAACCGCCCCAGCAGCTTGATCTCCTCGGGGTGCAGACCGTGCACGCCCGCCTCGAAGGCTGCCCGCTCCCCCTCCTCCCGGATGCGCTGCTCCAGTTCGCGCTGGGCCTTCTCCACCATCTCCTCGATCCGCGCCGGGTGGATGCGCCCGTCGGCGATGAGCTTCTCCAGAGCCAGACGGGCCACCTCACGGCGCACCGGATCGAAGGAGGAGAGGGTGACCGCCTCCGGCGTATCGTCGATGATCACGTCCACACCGGTGAGGCTCTCAAGGGCGCGGATATTCCGCCCCTCCCGGCCGATGACTCGCCCCTTCATCTCCTCGTTGGGGAGGGGGACCACGGAGACGGTCACCTCAGCCGTGTGGTCGGCAGCAACCCGCTGCACTGCCAGGGCCACGATCTCCCGGGCCTTGCGCTCGGCCTCCTCGCGGGCCGCGGACTCGATTTTCTTCACCAGGGCGACGGCGTCGCTCTTGGCTTCCTCAAAGACCTGCCGCAGGAGCTGCTCGCGGGCCTGCTCCGCAGTCAACCCGCTGATGCGTTCCAGTTCCTGCCGCTGCTGCTGGCGGAGTGCTTCAACTTCTTCGCGTGCCTTCTGGACCTCCTGTTCCTTCTGGGCAATCAGTCTCTCGCGCTTCTCCTGGAGCTCTCCCTTGCGCTCGAGGTTCTCCTCACGCTGCACCAGACGCCGCTCGAGGCGCTGCAGTTCGGCCCGCTGCTCGCGGATATCCCGCTCGGCCTCACGCTTGATTCGGAATGCCTCGTCCTTGGCCTCAACCAGGGCCTCCCGCTTCCGTGCCTCAACCTCGCGGGCCGCCTCCTCCAAGATCTTCTTGGCGGCGGCTTCGGCGGACTGAATCCGCGCCTCGGCGACGCTCTTACGCAGGAGGAATCCAAGGAGGAACGCGACCACACCCACCGCAATGACGATGCCAACGACCAGTAGGTCGATGGGTGGTCACCTCCTCGCCGGACACCCCGCAGGGGGTGCCGGGAACTATGACGCCGCCCACGGAGGGCGACGGCTGCTGTACCTGCTCGGAACGCCGCGCGCACCACCTGCCGATCGAGCGGAAATAAGCGCAAAGCGCTTCGGATTATTGTAGTCCTACCATGATTTAGGCGTCAAGGAATCGAATCGCGCCAGCTGCTGGCCATCAGCCCCCGCACCATCGACCGCCGCCTCCAGCCCTAGCCCTCCGTGAAACTGGTCCGGAACGTCCGCATCGGCTCCCGGCTACAGCGGCTCTACGACCACCCCCCAGACGCCGCTGGACCGCCTCCTCGCTTCCGGCCAGGGCGACCCGGTCAGCGTCCGGGCTCTGCAGGAGCTGCGGCAGCGCCTCGACCCCTTCGCGCTGGCCGAGGCGATTGAGCGCAAACCCGCTCGGATCTACCGCCTGGCCAGCCGCCCGCCACGGTCGCAGTTCACCTCCATCGACCGGGCAGTGCTCCGCAACGTCACCCGCAGCCTGGGGATCCCCATCACCACGGCGGGTGCCTCTGCCAAGCTCACACCCCCGCTTCGGTAACGCCTTCCATGGCGCGATGATGCTGCTTTCGGTAACACCTATCGATGGCTTGACAGGGGAATGGCCATCCAGTGGGTCAGGCACGCCTCAGTGGGCTGGCGGGGGCTGTTGCCAGAAGGGGCCGGGCAGTTGCGGCGGAGCGTCCGCAACGGAGATGATCCGGTCGGCGAAGGGCTCGTACTCCTGCCGGCAGGTAAAGAGCAGCACCTGGTAGGACTCGCTGACCCGGCGCAGAAGGCTCATCGCCGCCCTCAGCCGATCCTGGTCGAAAGACCCGAAAGGGTCGTCCAGCAAAAGCGGCGGGCGGCTGCCCTCCGCCAGAACCTCGACCAGGGCCAGGCGCACGGCCAGGTAGACCTGGTCCGCGGTGCCCCGCGAAAGGGACGGCTCGGCTGGCTCCAGCCAGGCGCCGGCCCGAGGCACCCAAACCCACACCCTCAACGGCGGCTCCTCGACTCGCACCTTGTCGTAGACACCCAGTGTGAGCAGGCTGAGGTATTCCCCCGCCCGCTCCTCCACCAGCCGCCGCGCCGGAATCAGGACCTGCTGGCGGGCCATCTGCAGCCCGTCCCTGGCCGCCCGCCAGACATGCGCCCTGTGCCGTGCCGCCTCCAGCGCCTCCCGGCGCTCCGCCAGCTGCTCCTCCACCGCCATCAGCCCCTCGTAGTCCGGAGCCCCCTCCGCTGCCTCCCGCTCCAGGTGCTCCCGGCGCGCCCGTAGCGCGTGCACCCGCTGAGTCAGATCCTTGACCTCGTGCTCGAGCTGCTGGACCTGAAGAGGCGTCAGCCGCTTGGCCGCCACCTCGGGCCGCAGCAGGACGGCCTCCCTCCCCGCCACGTCGGCGCGCACCCGACCGAGCTCCTCCTGCAGCTCCTCCAGCTTCCTGCCGCCCAGATGCGCCTCCACCAGGCTGCGTTCCGCCGCCTGCTCCTGGATCAGCCGACGCAGTTCCGCATGCCGCCGCGCCGCCTCTTCAAGCGTGGCGCTGCCGGTCGCCGCCAGGGCGGCACGCAGCGCCTCTTCCTGCTCTGACAGAGCGTCACGGGCGGCCTGCAGCCCCCGCTCCATCTCCTCCAGGCGTGCCACCGCGGCCTCCCGCTCACGGCCTAGCTCCACCAGCCTGCGCCGGCGACGGGCAGCCACAAGCAGCGCTGCTCCTCCAGCCAGGAGGCCGGCCGCCAGGATAGCCAGCGGCAGCGTGAAGCCTCGTATCGCTCCTGCGGCCGCCGCAGCCGCACCTGCCAGGAGCAGGAGGCCCGCCCCCGGCAGCATGATTCCGACACCCCGCCCTGCAGAGGGCGCTGCTCCAAGCGCGTCCGCCGCCGCCCGCGCGGCCTGCACCTCCTCCTGCCGCCGCTGCACCTCATGCCGCTGGTTCTGCAGAGCACCTGCGGCTGCGTGCAGCCGGGCCATGGCGGCGTCGTCCGGAACGCCGCGGCTCTGCAGGGTCTCAAGATCGCGACCCAGCCTCTGCAGGCGAGCGTAGCCTCCCTCGATAGCCCCGATCCGTTCCGCCAGGGCGCGCTCCCGCTCACGCAGCGGATCGAGCTGCGCCTGCAGGGTCATGAAGTCCTGGTTCGCCCGCAGCAGGGCCTCCCGGTCCCGCAGCTCGCGGGCTGCCGCCTCCTCCTCGTCACGGAGGCGTTTGAGCTCATCCCGCTGTACGTCCAGACGGGCGATGCGCCGCTGCAGCTCGGCCTGCTGCCCCTGGAGTCTCTCCACCTCCTCCTGGAGGCGGCGGATCAACCCCGGATTCTTTACAGGCCGATCCAGCCCCCGCTCCAGGTCGGTGATCTCCCTCTCCAGCCGCCTCAGCACGGCATCCGCCTCTGCGTCTCCTGGCCCGGCCTGGACGACACGGGAGAGGCGAGCGCCGATGTCGGCAGATCCCACCCGCAGGGTGGCGATCTCCGCCTGCTCCACCATCGCCGTGGCTCTGTACAACGCCTCCGTGGGGAGGCCCAGGGCCTGCAGCACCCGCTCCTGCGCCCGCGTCCCCTCCCAGGTGCGCCCCTGGTCCAAGTCCCGCAATTGTGCGCGACGGTGCTCGAAGTCCTTGCGCAGTTCGAAGCGCCTTCCGTCTACCTCAAACTCCAGGGCGATGGCTCCGAGGCTCTCGCTCCCCCAGGGCCGCCAGCCGGCTACCCGCTTCGCCGTGGTCGCCGGATTGACGAAGAAGGCCGTGAGGATGGCGTGACGCACCGTGGACTTCCCCGCCTCGTTGGGCCCGACCAGGACGTTGAAGCGGGGGTCGAAGACGTAGGCTGCTTCCTGGAAGCGGCGGAATTGATGGATGCGCAGCGCCAGCAGGCGCACTACAGCTCCTCGGCCCCAAGCAGCATCGTCACCCCGACCTGCAGCGCCTCTTCCAGGACCGGTCGCTCCTGCGGAGGCGCGGCCGCGGCCCGCTCGCGCATCAGCCGGATGTAGCGTCCGACCAGAGTGCGTTCGGGGAATGCCTCAAGGGTCTCCTCGTCCAGCCAGACCGTGGCGTGGTTGCGGACTCGGGCGCGAAAGCAGGCCTCCTGCAAGGCCTCCTCCAGCTCCCGCACCTCGGGCAGCCGCAGGGGCGGTGCCGTTCCCGTCAGCACCACGTCCAGTACCACATCCGGCCCTGCCGCGGCCAGGACCGCCGCGCGCACGCTCTCGGGGTCCAGCCCGGTGACGTCCACCTCTACCCGGCGGTAGCTGCGCCGGCCCACGCGCACCGGACGCACCTGCGCCTGCCCCGGTTGCGGGATCTTCACCAGCAGGACTTGCCCCGCCTCCTGATCCATGGCCAGGAACTCGGGAGCCCCCGCATACCAGGCGGGGGTGGGAGGCCCGGTGACCGCCTGGGCGGAGTGCCAGTCCCCGAGGGCCAGGTAGTCCAGGCCGAGCCGCCGCACGTCGGCGGGGTGGATCGTTCCCTCCTCCACCACGCCCTCACGGTAGGCGCTTCCGTGCGCCAGGCCCACGGCGAAACGGGTCGTCCGCTCCTGCGGCCACCCGCGCAGGGGCTGTGGTCCATCGGGCCCCACAGACTGACCGACCACGGTCAGGTCCAGGTCGCGGAGGACAAGGGCCTGAGGCTGTGCGCCAAAGAGCGTGACGTTGTCGCAGGTGGCTTCAAACCGCGCCCGGCTCCAGACGCTCCCCTCCCCCAGGGGGTCGTGGTTGCCGGCGAGCAGGGCCACGCGGATGCGGCCCTCCCGCAGCCGGAGGAACTGCTCGCGGACGAAGGCCAGCGTGGCCTCGCTTTGCCGGTGGGAATCGAACAGGTCGCCGGCGATGAGCAGCAGGTCCACCCGCTCCTGCAGCGCAAGCTCCACGATGCGGGCGAAGGTCCGCCGCAGCTGCTCCCGTTGCTCTCGCCCGTGCGCCCCCAGGCCGGGGAACCCCATCCCCAGGTGGACGTCTGCGGTGTGCAGGAGGGAGATCACGGACCGCCCCCTCAGGACGGCTCCGGGAGGACCGGGTCCCCCGTGGCCGTGTAGGGGCAGATGGAGTTGAAGGCGCAGTAGCGGCAGGCCCGGTAGTAGTCCGGCGTGGCGATGAAGTGCTGCGCGCGCAGTCCCCGGGCCACGCGCTCGATCACCTCCCGGGCTTCGTCCAGCATCCCTTCATCCGGCTGTGCCACCCCCACGAGCACCTGCTGCGGCCCGAGGAAGTGCAGCTCCAGGCGCGCCGGAAGCTGCCCGTAGACCTCCTGGTAGGCCAGGGCGTACACCGCAAGCTGCAGGCTCTCCCGTGCCCGCCGGTCGGCGTCGGGCTGGCGGCGCACGTCGCTCGTCTTAAAGTCGATGAGCACCGGCTCGCCGCCCCGCAGATCGACGCGGTCCCAGCGGCCCTTCACCCGGGTCAGGCCCACCTGGAAGGAGAACGGGGCCTCGACGAAGGTGGGGCGCACCCCCAGGCTCTCCTGGAAGTCCAGGAACTGCCGCAACACCTGTCGCCCCTCCTCCATCCGCTGGTCCTCGTGTTCCCGGCTGATAAACCCCTCGTTCACCCAGGCCCGCTCGAAGGTCGCCAGAAGGTCGCCGTAGGTGACGGGCTGGCCCCGTGCCCGCCGCCGATTGTACTCCCGCACCGCCTCGTGAATGGCGGTCCCGTAGACCACGCGGTGGTCGCGCAGCAGGGGGACACGCAGGATGTGGGTGTACTTGTACTTGAGGGGACAGGTGTCGTAGTCGTCTACCTGGCGGAAGGAGAGCACGACGGGCTGATCCTGCGGGACCACCCCGGACAGCGCCTGCTGCCCCTCCGCCGGCGGCGCGTGGCGGTGGATCGTCTCCACCGCGGAGGCGCGGAAGGCGGCACCGTCGGGCGACGGGCGGTCCAGTGCCTCCAGGACGAATCGGCTCACCTTGCGCGGCCGCGTCCCGCCATAGTCCCGGGCGCTGGTGAGGAAGAGCTCCTGCCGGGCCCGTGTCATGCCCACGTAGAAGAGCCGCCGCTCTTCTTGCAGGTGGAAGTCGCCGGAGGGCAGCAGGTCCTTGACCAGGGGTTCTGGCAGCGGAATGGGCTCTCCTCGGTTCTGCGTGGGGAACCGCTGGGAGACGCAGGAGACAAGGAAGACCACCGGGAACTCCAGGCCCTTGGCCTTGTGCACGGTGAGCACGTTGACCGCGTCTGCGTCGGGGTCGGCTTCGGCCACCGGAGGGTCGTCGCCCGCCGCGACCAGCTCGTCCAGGTGCCGGACGAACTCGGGGACTCGGTCGTAAGCGGCAATCTCCCCATAGCGCGCCACGATGTCGAAGAAGCGGGCCAGGTTCTGCACCTGGGCCTCGTCGCCTGGCCGCCCGGAGGTGGCCAGGCGACGGATGTACCCCGTGCGGCTGACCAGGTAGGTGTAGAGCACCCGGCCAGTGGAGTGGTCCGTCATCAGGCGCCGCATTTCCTCCAGGTCGTCCAGCAAGCGTGTCAGGGCGGCGCGGGTTTCAGCGGAAAGTTCCTCCGCCAGGTCGGGATAGTGCTCCAGTCGGCGGATGACGTACTCCAGCGTCCGGTTCTTCCGGTGGGCGTAGGCAAGCGCCTTCGCTAAGTCGGTGGGGTCCAGCAGATAGAGCGGCGAGACGCCCAGGTAGTACAGGCTCAGGTTGTCCTGAGGGTTGGCCAAGACCCGTAGGAAGGCGATGGCCAGCCGGATCTCTTCCCGGTTGTACAGGCCGCGGCTGCCTGTGAAGCGGTACGGCAGGGCGCGCATGTTGAGCGCACGGAGGAACGGGTCGGCGTCGCTGTTGCTGCGCACGAGGATGGCGAAGTCCCGGTAGCGGTAGGCGCCCGAGGCCACCCGCTCTGCGATGATGCCGGCCACCCCGTCCGCCTCGCTGCTCAGGGTGTCGAAGTGCAGGTGCGTGACCTGCGGTCCGCTGCCGTTTGCCGAGAGGAGGCGTTTGTCGATGCGGCTGCGCACCTCCAGGCGGTCGGGATCGTTGTGCCGGATGAGACGGTACGCCGCGTCCAGCACGGTCTGAGGCGAGCGGTAGTTTCTGGTGAGGACGATGAGCCTGGCCTGCGGGTAAGCGGCGGTGAAGCCCAGGATGTTGCTGATGGAGGCGCCGCGGAACTTGAAGATGGACTGGTCGTCGTCCCCCACCACGGTGATGTTCCCGTGCGCCGCCGCCAGCAGCTGCACCATCTGGAACTGCGCGTAGTTGGTGTCCTGGAACTCGTCCACCAGGATGTACCTGAACCGCTCCTGGTACTGGCGGAGGACGGCCGGCCGCTGTCGGAACAGGCGCAGCGGCAGGACGATCTGGTCGCCGAAATCGACCAGGCCGTGCTGCGCCAGCAGCGCTTGGTAGGCCTGGTAGGCGCGGGCCAGCTCGTCCTGCTGGGCCGCGGCGTCGCGCAGCTCCGCGTCCTCGGGCTGGGCCGCGCTGGCGGCGGCCAGACCGTCGGCGTAGGCTCGGTACTCCTCCGGGCTGACGTCTTCGTCCTTCGCCCGGCTGAAGAGGGCGATCAGGGCCTCCACGTAACGCGTGGGATCGCCCAGCGGGCGGTAGTAGTTCAACGGCAGGTCGAAGAGCCGCTCCTTCAGGAAGATCACCTGCTCCGCCCGTGAGAGGACGCGAAAGTCCGGCGTCAACCCCATCTCCAGGGCGTGCTCCCGCAGGATGCGGTCGCCGAAGGCATGGAAGGTGCAGATGGTGATGTCGGCGTACCCGTAGGGCACCAGCAGGTCCACCCGCTCTTCCATCTCCGCGGCCGCCTTGTCGGTGAATGTCAGGGCGAGGATCTCTCCGGGACGGGCGCGCTTGCTGGAGATCAGCCAGGCTATGCGGCGCGTGATCACGGCGGTCTTGCCAGTCCCCGCACCGGCGACGATAAGCAGCGGGCCCTCCTCATGCACCACCGCCGCCCGCTGCTCCTCGCTCAGCCCTTCAAGGATGCGGTCGGCGACGCCGCTGCCCGCCCCTTCACCCCCCGAAGGCGTGGCGCCAAGCTCCAGCGCCAACTGGGCGCCCGGAGAGTGGCTGCCGGGTGCCTCCCCCTGCATCAGTCGGACAGATCTCCTGGGATCTCGGTCCCGCCCCCGGCGTGGCAGCGCAACAGGGGCGCGATCACGTCTCCGGAAAACCCACGGCGGCGCAGCAGGCCGGCCAGACGCCGCAGGCGCACCTCGACCGGCAGACCGCTCAGGCGGCGGAGGTGGCGCTCCGCAACGGCCGCCGCCAGGTCCGCCTCCTGACCTGCGAAGACCTCGCGCACGGCCTCGTCGACGACGGTCGGATCGACCCCCTTTCGGAGCAGTTCCGCGCGGGCCCGCGCCGGTCCCCTCTGGCCCAGCGCCCGGTGCTCCGCCCACGCCCTGGCGAAGTGGGCGTCATCCAGCAGGCCTTCCGCGACCAGGTCGGCGACGATGCCGTCGACGACCGGCGGGGGAAACCCGCGCCGCCGCAGCCGGGCGGCGACCTCCATCCGGCTACGCGGGCGGTACCGGAGCAGGAGCAGCGCCGCCTGCCGGGCACGGGCCCGATCGTCCAGGGCGGTGAGGCGGACCAGCAGTTCTTCGTCGACCGACATCTCGGGGCAAAGCCCCATGGCGGCCACCTGCTCCGCCTCCAGGAGGAAGCGCCGCCCGTCGGCCAGGGTGACCGCGCGCAGACCGCCTTGCCGGCCGGCCGGCCGGATTCGCGCGACGAGTGGCATCTACGCCTTGGCCCTGACTGCTGCCTCCTTGACCGCGGCGACCTCCCGCTTGATCTCCGGTCTAACAGTGACCTCTTCCCTCCGACCGTCTCCCGCCTCGCGCGGGGGCCGCCTCGGCAACCCCAGGCTTTCCCGCACCCGCGTCTCAATCTCTCGCGCCAGCTCCGGGTTGTTCTCCAGAAAGTCGCGCGCGTTGTCCCGGCCCTGCCCCAGCCGGATGTCGCCGTAGGCGAACCAGGTCCCGCTCCGGGTGATCAGGTTGAGGGCGTGCGCGGTGTCCAGAAGACTCCCGGCCCGGGAAATGCCCTTACCGTAGAAGATGTCCACCTCGGCATCGCGGAACGGAGGAGCCAGCTTGTTCTTCACCACCTTGATCCGCGCCCGCATGCCCTTGACTTCTTCTCCGCTCTTGATGTTCTCGGTGCGCCGGATCTCCATGCGCACCGAGGCGTAGAACTTCAACGCCCGCCCGCCCGTGGTGGTTTCCGGCGACCCCCACATCACGCCGATCTTCTCCCTGATCTGGTTGATGAAGATGACCGTGGTGCGGGATTTGCTGATGGTGCCCACGAGCTTGCGCAGGGCCTGAGACATCAGCCGGGCCTGCAGCCCCACGTGGGCATCGCCCATCTCGCCCTCCAGCTCCGCCCGCGGCACGAGGGCGGCCACGGAGTCGATGACGATGACATCCACGGCACCGCTGCGCACCAGCATCTCCGCGATCTCCAGCGCCTGCTCGCCGCTGTCGGGCTGCGAGAGGAGCAGGTTGTCTACGTCCACGCCAACCGCCCGGGCATAGTTGGGGTCCAGCGCGTGTTCCGCGTCGATGAACGCCGCCACCCCACCCTCGCGCTGGGCCTCGGCGATGATGTGGTATCCCAGGGTGGTCTTGCCGGAGGCCTCCGGACCGTAGACCTCCACCACACGGCCGCGGGGGACGCCGCCTACCCCCAGTGCTGCGTCCAGGGCCACCGAACCTGTGGGGATGACCTCAACCTGTAACTTCGCCGAGGCCTCCCCCAGCTTCATGATGGAGCCCTTGCCGAACTGTTTCTCAATCTGGTTCAGTGCGAGTTCCAGAGCCCGCTGGCGCTCATTCATTACGCTGCCTCCCCCGCCTCGGTGGCGCCAACCTACCAAACAGATGTTCGCTTGTCAACCCTGCAAAACACCCTGGTACTGCCGATAAGTTACCTGATGACTCTTTGACCGGGGCTCCACCAAGTCCTGCGCTCCCGGCCTTCGTCCTCCCCCACATCTTGCGGTCCTAACCTGGAGAGTTCAAGACCGGCCCTAGCGGGACCTCCTCCACCCGGGTGTACCGGGCGCCCCCCGGACGGAGGTGACTCTCCATGACGGTGACGCGGCGCACCTCCTGCGCGCCGACGGCGACCTCCCGGAAGCCACTTACCGCCCGCACCAGGTCTCCCCACACCCGTCGGTCGCGGACGCGTGCCAGGGTGAGGTGGGCTACGAAAGGCCGCCCCTCGGGAGGAAAGTGGTGGCGCGCCAGGACGGCGTCAAGACGCGACGAGAGGGCAGCGAGCGCCTCACTCCCCTCCCGCACCCCCACCCAGATCACCTGGGGCCGTTGCAGGGAGGGGAAAGCGCCTACACCGTGGAGGGCCAGCCGGAAGGGACTTGCTTTGGCCGCTGCCTCCCGAGTGGCCAGCCTGACCTCGGCCAACTGCGCCGGGGTGATCTCGCCGAGGAAGCGCACCGTGAAGTGCAGGTTCTCCGGGGGGATCCACCGCAGCCGCGCTCCGGCCCGCTCCAGGTCTCGCTCCAGCGCGCCGATCCGCTCCCTCAGTTCCGCCGCCAGCTCCACGGCGATGAAGATGCGGTGCCGGGCGCCTTCCGTCCGCTGCTGCCACATGCGCTATCGCATCAGGTGCAGCCGGAGCAGGTTCAGAGCGGCCTGACTGGCCAGGTACTTGATGCCGCGTCGGCCCGCCTCCGCCCCAAAGCGCCACTCCTCCACCGTCTCCTGCTCCCGGTCGACCAGAGCACAGTAGACGAGGCCCACCGGCTTCTCCGCGCTGCCCCCCGTCGGGCCGGCGATGCCCGTAATGCCCAGGCCGAGGTCGCTTCCAGCCTGCCGCTGCGCTCCACGGGCCATGGCCAGGGCCACCGGCGCGCTCACCGCCCCGTGGCGCCTCAGCACCTCTGGCGCCACATCCAGGAGCGCCACCTTCGCCGCATCGCTGTAGGCCACCACCCCGTGGAGGAAGTAGGCGGAGCTGCCCGGGACGTTGGTCAGGCGGTCGCCGATCAACCCCCCGGTGCACGACTCGGCTACCGCCAGCGTCTTCCCCGTCGCCAGCAGCAGGCGGCCGGTGACCTGCTCCAGCGACTCACCATCGGCGGCGAAGACCGTATGGCCAAGGCGCGCCCGTACTGCGGCCTCCCCGGCAGCCAGCGCACGCCGCACATCTTCGGGGCTGCCCTTGGCGGTGAGGCGCAGGTGCACCTCCCCCAGCTTGGCATAGGGCGCGATGGTGGGGCTCTCCATGTGCAGGAGGTCGCGGATCTGCTCCTCCACCGCGGACTCCCCCAGCCCCGTCACCTTCAGCACACGGGAGCGGATGACGACCTCTCCTGTGCGAGTCCGCAGCCAGGGGATGAGGAAGTCCTGCACCATGCCTTCCATCTCGGCCGGCACCCCGGGCATGATGATCACCGTGGCGCCGCCGTGGGAGATGACCACTCCGGGCGCCGTGCCTCGGCGGTTGGGGATCACCTGCGCGCCTGCGGGGATCAGCGCCTGCTTGTACACCGATTCGGGCGCCGTGCGCCGGCGTGCGGAGAAGAAGGCCCGGATGTGCTCAGCCACCGACTCCTCGCGGTGCAGCGGGAGTCCCAGCGCGCCGGCCACCGCCTCCACCGTCAGGTCGTCCTCGGTAGGCCCGAGGCCGCCGGTCATCAGCACCAGGTCGGCACGGGTGAGGGCCAGGCGCACCGCCTCCTGGATGCGGGAGAGGTTGTCGCCGACCGTCTGCTTGAAGAAGAGGTCGACGCCGGCCTCCGCCAGCACTTGCGCCAGGAGCACCGCGTTGGTGTCGGTGATCTGGCCCAGCAGCAGCTCCGTACCGACGGAGATGACCTCTGCGCGCACGATCAGGGCTCCTCGGGAGGGCGGGGAAAGCGCAGCTCCACCACCTGCCCGGGCCGTCCCAGCGGTCCCAGTGGCCGCCCATTCACGATGAGCTGCACGGCGGCGGCATTTCCGATGCGGATGGAGAGGTCCCGCGCTGCGCTCCACGTGCGGGTCTCCCCCGCCTCGAGGATGCCCTGGAAGACCCGCTGCCCGTCAGCGACGACCCTGAGCCACGACCGGCCAGTTGTGGACAAACTCAGGGTGACCCCGAGGGGTGGAGGCGGGCTCTCCAGGGGCGCCGGCGGCGGGGTGACGGGGACGGGCGGAGAAGGCGCCTCAAGTTGCGGGGAGGGTTCCGGCTGTGCGGAGGGCACCGGCCGGGCGAACTCCCGCAGCTGCGTGTATCCCACGTAGGCGGCGTAGAGGGCGAACAACAGTGCCGCCCACAGCACAAGGGTGGCCACGCGGCGCCAGCGGGGCACAGGCTGTGCGGGCTCCAGAGGGATCTCCCCGGGGCCGCCCAGGTCGGGGGAAGGTGGAGGCAGCCGCGCAGCGACCTCGGCCAGCAGCCGCTCCGCATCCAGCCCGAGCAGCCGCGCGTAGGTGCGCACGAAGCCCTTGCTGTAGGGCGGAGGGGGCAGGACATCCAGGCGCTCCTCCTCCAGCGCGGCCAGATACGCCGCGCGGATCTTGGTCATCCGCTCGGCATCAGCCAGCGAGAGGCGACGCGCCTCCCGTGCTCGGCGGAAGGTCTCTCCGAAACCTGAGGGAGCCTGCACGCCCTAGTGTTTGCCTACGCGGGAAGCCTTTCCTCTGTCAACGCCACGGCGATCTGCGCCGCCAGCGCCGCATTCGCCTCCACCAGGGCCAGGTTGGCTTCGACGGCGCGGCCCGCGGTCAAACGATCCACCTCATGGAGCAGGTAGGGGGTAAGCTCGCCGCCCCGAACGCCCTCGGCCTCCGCCCGGGCCATCGCCCGGGCAACGGCATCGGCCACCTCCGCTGCTGGCAGCGCCCACGGCGCCGGCGGCGGGTTGGCCACCAGCAGCGCGCTCGTCTCTCCCAGGCGCTCCTTGGCCCGGGCGATGGCGGCGACCTCGGTCACCGAGTCCGCCGACCAGGGCACCGGGTGGCCACTGTCGGCTACGTAGAAGGCCGGGAATCGGGTGGTGCGGTAGCCGACCACCGTCACCCCGCGGGTCTCCAGGGCCTCCAGGGTGGCGGCGATGTCGCAGATGGCCTTGGCACCCGAGCAAACCAGGACCAGCGGACGGCGGCTGAGCTCGTCCAGGTCGGCGGAGATGTCCCAGGTGCGCGCCGCGCCTGCGTGCACCCCGCCGATTCCGCCCGTGGCCTGCACGCGCAGGCCCAGGGCGTGGGCCACCGCCAGCGTGGCGGAGACCGTCGTCCCACCGCTGGCCTGTCGGGCCACGGCCACGGCCAGGTCTCGCCGCCCCACCTTGACCACCCCGTGCACCGCCAGGTAGGCCAAGTCGTCCCGCGTCAAGCCCACGCGCACGCGCCCGTCGATGAGTGCCACCATCGCCGGAACCGCCCCGTGCGCCCGGACGGCGCTCTCGGCGCGGACGGCCGCATCCAGGTTGGCGGGTGCGGGCAGGCCGTGGGTGATCACCGCGGACTCCAGCGCCACCACTGCACCCCCCAGGCCCAGCGCCACCTGGATCTCGTCGCTGACGTCAAACGGGCTGTGCACGCTCATGCCTGCCTCCTTTCAGAGATCCCCCTCCAAGAAGATACAGTTCCCACTCGAGGGTGGACATTCCCCCATACGCCCACCGTCATCGCCGCAGCCAGCGCCGCGCGAGGGAGGAGGCGGCGGGAGGACCAGCCGGCGAGGAGGCCGTAGATGACCACTCCCGCCGCCGTGTCGCCAGCGCCCGTAGCGTTCACGACCCGTGCGGGATGGGCGGGTGTGGCGGTCCATTTCTCCCTCAGCAGCCCCAGCCCCCTCCGCCCCAGGGTAAGGAGCACAGCCTGCGGCCCTGCCGCCTGCACCGCGCGGGCCAGCTCCGCATCTTCTCGAAGGTTCCCCTCGCCCGCCCCCAGGAGGGAGCGCGCCTCGGCCTCGGTGAGAGAGACTAGCCAGGCCCGCGGCAGCAGCGGTCTCAGGCGGACGACCTTTGCCGGGGAGGTTCCGACCAGGGCGAGGCGGCGCGCCCTCCCGGCCAGGTACCGCAGCACCGCCGCTGTGGGGTTCGCGTCAAGGACTACCAGGTCGGCATCTTCCACGGGGAGGTGGCGCCACATCGGCGGCGGGGCGGCTTCCAAGATGCCGGTATCGGCGACGCCTTGCCCGTCCACCGTCACGTAGATACCGGTGCGCCCTCGTCTGCGGATAATCGCCGAAGTCTCCACGCCAGCGGCGGCCGTGCGGGCGATGAGCCAGGTACCCCACGGGTCAGTGCCGACGACGGACGCCAGCCGCACCTGTGCCTCCAAACGCGCCAACACCTCCGCCACATTCCGCGCAACCCCACCGGGAACCACGTGCACCCGCCCCGGGGTAGAGATCCCCTCGGCGGTCGCCCTGCTGGGCCGCACCTTCACGTCGACGTTGGCACCGCCGGCCACCAGCACCATCGGCACAGAGGCGTTCATCCCCGGGGATTCTTCACCTGGGGCTGGGCAAATCCCCCCCGCGCTAGACTCCATGGCAACACCCATGTCTGCGGACGTGCACCTGCTGGAACTGCGGGTTCGCCAACCAGGCGGGCGCCAGGTTCTGCGCCAGTTGCGGCAAGTCCCAACAGGCGGCCTGTCCGGAGTGCGCTTCCCCGGTGGTGCAAGGTGCCAGGTTCTGCGCCAACTGCGGTATCCCGCTGGGGGCGGCGACACCCCCAGCGGCCGATGCACCCGTCCTCACCGCCGAGAGCCGCAAGGTGATCACCGTACTGTTTGCTGACCTGGTCGACTCCACGCGTCTGACCGAGCGGCTGGATCCCGAAGAGGTGCGCACGGTCGTGGGGAAGTTCTACAAGGTTGTCGAGCATGCCGTCTCCCGATTCGAGGGCACGGTAGCCAACTACCTGGGAGACGGCGTGCTGGCCATCTTCGGGCTCCCGGTCACCCATGAAGACGATCCAGAACGCGCTGTGCGCGCAGGGCTAGCCATCCGCGAAGCCATCCCCGTCCTCAACGAGCACCTGGAGGCCGCGCACGGCATCCAGCTGGGGGCGCGAGTCGGCATCAATACCGGGGAAGTGGTGGCGGCCTCCGGGTCGACCTTCGACCGCGACTTCCTGGTATCCGACGCGGTCACCACCGCCGCCCGTCTGCAGCAGGCGGTGGGGGCGGGAGCCGTGGTCGTGGGCGAGCGCACCTACCGCCTGACGCGAGAGGTCATCAGCTACCGGGCGCTGCCGGCGCTGGTGGTCAAGGGCAAGGGGGCACCGCTGGCGGTCTGGCAGGCGGAGGCGCCCCTGCAGCGGCCGGATGTTCGGCGCGTGGCCGCGCCCCTGGTCGGCCGGCACGGCGAGCTGGGGCTCCTGCGCCACCTCTACGAGCGCTGCCGTGAAGAACGGCTGGTCCACCTGGCCACGGTGCTGGGCCAGCCGGGCGTGGGCAAGAGCCGGCTGCTGCGGGAGTTCCTGGCCGAGGTGCGCGACGACGATCCGCCACCGCTGGTCCTGCGTGGAAGGGGGAGCGCCTTCGGCGGGCAGATCGGCTACCACGTCCTGATCGACGTGCTGCGCGGCCAGGCGGACATTGTGGACACCGATACGACCGACGCCGTCCGCGCGAAGCTGGCGCGCTGGCTGGCCGGGGTCCTTCCCGACGGCGCAGAGCAGCTTGACGGCCTGCTGCTGACCTTCGGCGTCGAGGGGGAGCAGAGCTCTCCCGAGGTGACGCGGCGTCGCCTCTTCGACGCATGGCGGAACCTGCTGGTGCGGCTGGCCGAGCCGCGGCCCCTGATCCTGGCCGTGGAAGATCTGCACTGGGTCGACGACGGCGCCCTGGACCTGGTCGAGGACGTCAGCACGGCGGAGGGGGTCCCGCTCTTCATCATCTGCTTGGCCCGCCCCGAGCTGTTGGAGCGCAGGCCGCGCTGGGGAGGCGGAGGTCGCAACGCCACCACCCTGGATCTCAAGCCGCTGCGGCCGAAGGAGGCAAGACAGCTCGCCGCCGCCCTGAGCAGCCAGGGCATCTCCGCTGAGATGCACCAGACCATCGCCGAGCGGGCTGGCGGCAATCCTATGTTCGTCGAAGAGCTCGTGCGCATGCTCCTGGAGGGCAGCACCCCGGGCGCAGCTATCCCGGAGACGGTGCAGGCGGTGATCACGGCGCGCATCGACCGCCTGTCATCGCAGGAACGGCGGGTCCTGCAGGCTGCAGCGGTCATCGGGTCGGCCTTCTGGCCATCGGCGGTCGCTCCGCTGGCCGGCCTCTCAGCGGAGGAGACGGAGAAGACGCTGATGGCATTGATCGCCAAGGAGCTGGTCCTCGCCCGTCCCCGCTCCACCGTCGCCGGCGAGCGGGAGTTCGCCTTCCGTCAGACCCTCACCCGCGACGTGGCCTACGGGCTCCTGCCTCGGATGCAGCGGGCCCGAGCTCACGCCCAAGCGGCGCGATGGTTGGAGACGCGTTTTGGCGAACGGGTAGAGGAAGTTATCGAGGTTCTTGCCGAGCACCTCCGGCTGGCCGGCCCCGATGCACGGGCGGCGGGGTACCTGCGCCGCGCGGCGCAGAAAGCCTACCGGCTCTACGCCCATGCGGACGCCGTCCGCCTATTCGATCAGGCCCTCCAGTCCGCCCGCCGGGCATCCCTCCCTCCGAGGGAGCTGGCGCTCACCTTCCTTGGTCGGGGTGAGGTGCACCAGCTCCAGGGGCGGTACGCGGATGCCCTGGCGGACTTCGAGCAGGGGCTGGCCGCGGCGTGATCGGTGCGGACGATCGCACGTTGGAGGAGGGAATCGGCCTTCTGCGCCAGGCCGGCGACCTCTCCGGTGTTGCCCGGGGACTGAACATGCTCTGCATGGCCCACTTCTCCGAAGGTCACTTCCACCAGGCTGTGGCCGCAGCGCAGGAGGCGATGGCCGCTGCCCGTAACGCGGGGGACAAGTCCAAGGAGTATGATGGAGGAGGTTCTGCCCCTCCTGCACGAGTACGCCAGGGTCCATCTCCCCTTTGTCCTTATGTACCTGGGGACAGTGGCCCACGAGATCGGCGACCTCGACCGGGCCCGCACCCTCCTGGGGGAGGCCGCCGCCGTGCAGACCATCCCCAACCCTGGCTGGCAGCAGGCCGCGCTTGTCGCACAGGTCTACCTGGCCCGTTTGAATGGAGATGTCGTAGCGCTGAACCGGGCACTCGACGACCTGGTGCGGCTCCCCTGGGGAAAGTTCGTCCCGGATGACGGGGAGGTGCTCCTGCCCGTGGCAGAGGCGCTAATGGTGGCGGGGCGGGCGGAGGAGGCGTGCGGGCTGGCGGCGGCCCGACGACCCGACGTGGAGCGGTGGGACGCCCCGGCACAACTGGGCATGCTTGAGATCCTGGAGGCTCGTCTTGCCGCACACTATGGCGACCTGCCCCTGGCGGCACGACGGCTGGAGCAGGCGCTCCACCGGGGGGCGGCCTGTGAGAACATCCTTGTCCAGATCCAGGTGCGAGAGCTCCAGGGACAACTTTTCGCCGATCCGACGGCGCAGGAGGCGCTGCGCGCGCTGCTCGGCCGCGTGATCGCCACCCTCCCCGAGGACCGTCGTGCTGCCTTCCTGAGCGGCCCGCGCGCTGCGGCGCTGCGCGGGGCGCCGTAGGCTCAGGGGTCCCCTATCCACTCCTCCGCGCGGGGAAGAACCGTGCGCCGCGGTCCACCGCGCGCCGGTCGCATCCGCAGGAGCGACTCCACCTCCCGCAGCTGGTACAGCCGCTGCCGTCGTCTCCCCCGACGGTAGCTGCGCAGGACGCCGCGGCTGACGTAGGCGTAGAGCGTCTGCGGCTTTACCCCGAGGAGAGCGCAGACCTCGTCCGCGGAGAGATAGGCTTCCTCCTCAATCCACACGACCATGGGGCACCCTCACGCTGCCCGACCCCCTTCTGCCTCCCCCGGCTCCCACCTTGGATCCCACCGGCCCGCCCCCGCCCGCTATGCCCGCGCGGACAGAGGGACGAACGGCCGGGGGGCGACGCCCACGTAATGCGCCCGCGGGCGGATCAGGCGGTTGTCGTCGTACTGCTCCATGACGTGCGCGCACCAGCCGACGACGCGGGCCACGGCGAAGACGGATGTGCACAGGTCAATTGGGATGCCCAGTGCGCGGTAGATCACCGCGGAGTAGAAGTCCACGTTCACCGGCAGGTCTGTCTCCGCCTTCATCGCCCGGTAGACCGCCTCAGCGGTCTCGAATAGAGGCGTCATCCCGGCCCGCCATGCGAGCTGCTGGCCGATGGTCCGCAGCCGGGCAGCCCGCGGGTCATCCACCTTGTAGACCCGGTGTCCCCACCCGGGGATGCGGTTGCGGGGGTCGGCGCGCTCGGCGGGTGTCATCCGCTCCCGCGCCTTCAGGCGAGCCCCGATGTACGCCTCGGCCCGCTCGGGTCCGCCGATCTCCTCCAGCATCGCCACCACATCCTCGTTGGCCCCACCGTGGCGCGGGCCCTTCAGGGCGCCCAGGGCGGCCACCACCGCGGAGTGCAGGTCGGCGACGGTGGCCACGGCCACGCGAGCGACAAAGGTGGAGGCGTTGAGCTCGTGCTCCGCGTGCAGGACCAGCACCGCGTCCATCGCCTCCGCGCTAACCACATCGGGCCGCTGCGCCGTCATCATGTAAAGGAAGTTGGCGGCATGGGGCAGCGCGGGATCGGGAGGCACAACGGGCGCTCCCTCTCTGATCCGCCGCCAGGCGGCCACCAGGGTGGCCATCTGCGCGGTCAGGCGCGTGCTCTTGCGCAGGGTGGCCTCCCGCCCGATGTCGCGGGCGTCGGGGTCGAACATCGCCTGCAGCGAGACGGCCGAGCGCAGCGCCTCCAGCGGGTGGGCCGCCGGGGGAAAGCGCTGCATGGCTTCCAGGAGGTCGGCCGCCACCTGGCGCTGCCCGGCCAGGTCCGCGGCGAACCGCTGCAGAGCCGCCACGCCGGGAAGCTCCCCGAACCACAGGAGGTAGGCCACCTCCTCGTAGGACGCCCGCTCGGCCAGGTCGCCGATGTCGTAGCCGCGGTAACGCAAACGCCCGCCCGTTCCATCCACATCGCAGATGGCGCTGTTCGCGGCGACGACGTCCTCTAACCCTGCTTTGAAGCCCGCGCCCATGACCCACCCCGCCCTATGTGTTGATACATGTGTATTCTCATTGATTCCACCAAAACCTCCAAGCGGTTCGGGAGCAGCGGGCTTTCTCTCAGCCGCGGCCGCCGCACCGCCCCCACTGGCTGCTAGGGACAGCGGTGCGTGCGCGGCAGGCGGCAGGAGCGCCATGCGCCGGCAGGGAATGCTACTGTAGATCTCCAGCTAGCGGCGTAGTTAGTCTGGATGGCCACAACGAGGAGGGGGAGTCTATGCGTGCTCGGCAGTGGGTTCCGGTCCTCGTCACGGTAGTCGCGGCCCTGTTGCTTCAGCCCTTCGCGCAAGCCCCCGCGCCCGCCGCCCCCAAAGCCTTCAAGATCGCCGTGGTCTCCGACGTGGGAGGGCGCGGCGACCTCAGCTTCAACGACATGGCCTTCAAGGGCGGGGAGGATGCCGAGCGGGACTTCGGCGTGCGCATGGTAGAGGTGGTGAGCAAGGTCGAGGCGGACTACGTCCCGAACCTCACCACGGCGGCCAGGGACCCTGACGTGCAGCTTGTCGTCGGGGTGGGCTTTCTACTCAGTGATGCCCTGGCGGAGGTGGCGCGCAAGTTCCCCGACAAGAACTTCGTCGGCATCGACACCTTCGCCCAGTCCATCGTCAAGAGCAAGTACGCCGCGCAGTACCCCCTCCCCAACCTGATGGACGTGGTCTATGAGGAGCACAAGGGCAGCGCGTTGGTGGGAGCGCTGGGGGCTCTGCTGGCGGCACAGTACAACAAGCCTTACATCGGCGGCGTCTTCGGCATCGAAATCCCTGTCCTCTGGAAGTTCGAAATCGGCTACAAGTGGGGCGCCCGCTGGGGGACTGAGTGGCTGGCCAAGAACCAGCCCGGTAAGGCCTTCAAGTACAACACCGGGTTCGTCCTATGGACCTACACCGGGACCTTCAGCGACATCCCCAAGGGGTACGCTGCCGCCAAGGCCATGTACGCCAAGGATGCGGTAGCCGTCTACAACATCGCCGGCCCCCTGGGGCTGGGGATAAACCAGGCCGTGCAGGAGGTGGCCAGGGCCCAGGGCCTGAAGATGGGGCCGCCCTTCTGGATCGGCGTGGACGCCAACCAGGACTGGATCAACCCTGGCTTCGTCATCGCCAGCATGATGAAGCGGGTGGACAAGGGCGTCTACTTCACCACCAAGTGGGTGCGGGACGGGAGGTTCCGCGAACTGGTGAAGCAGAACAACGGCGTCCTGGTCCTAGGTATCGGCACTCGGGTGGCGGGGGCCCTGGCGGAGGGTATCTCTGTGAGCACCCTGGCGGACCTGGATGAGTTCGTCAGGATGGGGGAGAACGCCCAGAAGCTGACGGGGAAGAAGGTCCTCCCTGCCTCCCCCGCGGAGATCCGCACCCGGGTTAAGGCCATGCGGGACGCGCAGCCGTCGTGGGTGTGGAGTGCGGTGGCCGAGCTGGAGCGGGCGATCCGCGAGGGGAAGGTGGTTGTCCCTCTGGTGTTCACCAAACCCGACATCGAGAAGTGGCGTAAGGAGCTGGGGTAGGCCGGTCATAGCGTGACCGTCCGGGGCAGGCCGGCAGATCGGGCCGCGGGCCACAGAGGCCGGCCTGCCCGTTCCCTTACGCTTTCCCCGCCCCACCGCCCCTTTGTCTGGGCGCTAGCGCCCGGGGGGCGGGCTCTCTCCCGCCGGAGCCGGCACTGATCCGGGATGCACGCCCAGCCACACATCGAGATGCGCGGCATTCACAAGGTCTACGCCGATGGGACGGTGGCGCTGCGCGGCGTGGACTTTCGCCTGCAGCCGGGGGAGATTGTCGGCCTGCTGGGCGAGAATGGGGCGGGCAAGACCACCCTGATGAAGATCCTCTCGGGGCTGCTGCGGCCCACACGGGGGGAGCTGGTAGTAGGCGGACGGCCCCTGCAGTTCCGCAACCCCGACGAGGCGCTGCGGGCCGGCATTGGCATGGTGCACCAGACCTTCGCGCTGGTCCCGCCGTATACGGCCCTCCAGAACATCGTCCTGGGACAGGAGGGAGCCGCGCTCCTGGGGCCGCTGCAGGTGCAGGCAGCCCGGCAGCGGGTCTCGCAGCTGCTGACCCAGACCGGGCTGGCTGTCCCCCTGGACGTTCCGGTGGAGTCGCTGCCCATCGGGGTGCAGCAGCGCGTGGAGATCCTCAAGGTCCTCTACCGCGGCACCTCGGTATTGATCCTGGATGAGCCCACCTCCGCCCTGACACCCACCGAAGTCGGCGACCTCTTCGACTTTCTCAGGCGGCTCAGGGCCGGCGGCACCACCATCGTCTTCATCACCCACAAGCTGCGAGAGGTGCTGGATATCTCCAACCGCATCGTCGTGCTGCGTGCCGGGCAGGTGGCGGGGGAGGTCCCTGCGGAAGCGGCCTCCGCGGAAGATCTGGCCGAGCTGATGGTGGGCCGGAAGATCGTCCCAAGAGTCAGCCGCGCCGCCCGGCCCGCAGGAGCGCCGGTCCTCACCGTGCGGGGCCTGCACGTGCTCAACGACCAGGGAGGGGTGGCGGTGCGGGGGCTCGACTTCGAGGTGCGGGCGGGAGAGGTCTTCGGCATCGCCGGCGTGGAAGGCAACGGCCAAAGCGAGCTGGTACAGGCCCTCACCGGCCTGCGGCCTCCGGCCGGGGGCGAGCTGGTGCTGAACGGCACCCGCGTGCAGCACCTCCACCCCCTGGCCCTCTACAGGCGGGGGGTCTGCCACATCCCCGAAGACAAGGCCCGCTTCGGCCTCGCCCTCAACTTCGACCTGGCCGAGAACGCCATCCTCAGCCGGCAGGCGGAACCCGTCTTCCTCCGTGCCATGGGCCGGCTGAACTGGACCCGCATCCTTGCCTACGCCAGGCAATTGGTGGAGCGGTTCAACGTGATCGCCCCGGGGATCCGAGCCGTCGTGCGCAGCCTCAGCGGCGGCAACCAGCAGCGACTGCTGGTCGGGCGCGAGCTTAGCAAGCAGCCGGTGCTGGTGGTGGCCATGCACCCCACCCGCGGGCTGGACATCGCCTCCACCGTGTACATCCGTGAGCTCCTGGTGCAGATGCGGGACCAGGGGAAGGGGGTCCTGCTGGTCTCGGCCGACCTGGACGAGATCCTGGAGCTCAGCGACCGCATCGCCGTCATGTACGAGGGGGCGTTCATCGGCACGGGGACCGCCGAGGAGTTCAGCCGGGAGGAGATCGGTCTGATGATGGGAGGCGTCCTCCCGCAGGGACGGCGATGAACGGCCGCTTCCGCATCCCCCGTCCGCTGGTGGAATCGCTGGCCACCATCGGTGTCGGCCTGGTGGCCGGGGGCCTGCTCATGCTCGTCTTCGGCAACAATCCGCTGCGGGCCTACAGGGCGCTGTTCGTGGGTGCCTTCGGCAGCCTGGAGGACGTGCTGGAGACGCTGGCCTTCGCCACCCCCCTGATGCTCACCGGCCTGACCTTTGCGGTGGGGGTGAGGGCGGGGCTGTTCAACATCGGGGCGGAAGGGCAGATGTACCTGGGCGCCGTCGGTGCCACCTTCATCGCGGGGACCTTCGCCTTGCCGCCGCTGGTGCACGTGGCCGCGGCCACGCTGGTGGCCATGCTCTGCGGGGCGCTCTGGGCGCTGCCCCCCGCCCTGCTCAAGATCTGGCGGGGCGTCCACGAGGTCATCTCCACCATCATGTGCAACTGGATCGCCTTCCACCTGTCCACCTACCTGGTCATCTACTTCCTCACCGGCGCGGGGCGTGCCGACTCCACCCGCCCCGCCCTGCCCACCGCCCGCTATCCGGTTCTCTTCGCCGAGTCGACGCTGACGGCCGTCGTCTTCGTGGCGGTGGCCTTCTGCCTGGCGGTCTACCTCTACCTCTGGGGGACGCGGGCCGGTTACGAGCTCCGCCTGGCCGGCGAGAACCCCGAGGCCGCGCGCTACGCCGGCGTCCACGCCGGCCGGGCCATGCTCCTCAGCTTCGGCATCGGCGGCCTCGCCGCGGGGCTGGCCGGGGCCAGCCAGATCATCGGCCGGCCTCCCGCTTGGTCTCTCTATGCCACGCTGGGCAACGTGACCACCCTGGGCTTCGACGGCATCGGCGTCGCCCTGGTCGGCCGAAGCCACCCCCTGGGCGGCATCCTCGCCGCCTTCCTGTTTGGCGCCCTGGCGCACGGGGGGCGCTTCATGGAGTACCACGCCGGCGTCCTCTCGGAGCTCGTCCGCGCCATCAACGGCCTGATCGTCCTCACCCTGGCCGTCCCTGAGCTATGGGCGATCACCCGGCGGAGGCTGGGACGGTGAACGCGCGCGGACGCCGCCTCCTTGTCGCGTTCCTCGCCGCGGGCGCCGTCGCCCTCTTAGCCTACGCCCTCCAGCGTCTGGGGCTGAACCCGCTTTCCCTGCTGGAGGCGGGCCTGCTGGCCATGACCCCGCTGGCGCTGGCCGCCGTCGGCGAGTGCCTGAACGAGAAGGCGGGTGTGGTGAACATCGGGTTGGAGGGCATCCTCCTGATCAGCGCCATCACCGGGGTGTGGGCGGCAGAGATCTTCGGCAATGGGGTGGCGGGGCTGATGGGCGGGCTGGTCACCGGCGCGGTCATCGGGCTGGTCCTGGGGCTGGTCAGCGTCTACGGCCGGGCGGATCAGATCATCGCCGGGATGGGCCTCAATATCTTCGCCCTGGGCTTCGGCCCCTTTCTCCTGATCAGCTTGTGGGCCTTCCCCGGCATCCACCTCTTTCCGGAGGAGCTGATGGTACCCCGCCTGAGGACGCCGCTGGGTGGGGTCAGCCCGGTGACCATAGCCGCCGTGGCCGTCGCGGTCCTGGCCCACCTCCTCCTGCACCGGACGGTGCTGGGGTTTCGCATCCTGGCTGTGGGGGAGAAGCCGGAGGCGGTGGATGTGGCCGGCGTGCGAGTGGACCGGCTGCGGCTGCTCACCAGCACGCTGGGCGGGGCGCTGTGCGGCGCAGGCGGCGCCTTCCTCCCCCTGGCCTGGTTTGGCGGGGTGGTCAAGGAGATCTCCGCCGGCCGGGGCTTCATCGCCCTGGCCTGCGTCGTCTTCGCCGGCCTGGAGCCGCTGCTGGCCCTGGGCGCGGCCTTTCTCTTCGGCTTCGCCGAGGGGTTCTCCTACGCCGTCGCCGTCACCCCGGGCGTCAAGGAGCGTATCCCCTTCTACTTCGTCAGCATGGTGCCCTACGTAACCACCCTGGTCGTGGTTGCCCTGGTCATCGGCCAGCGCCGCTTTCCCCGCACCGTCGGCCGGCCTTACGTCCGGGAGTAGCCCCTTCCACGGGTACGCCGCCCGTCACCCGGGATCCCCAAAGCGGCGGCCATGCCGCCGGGGCGCCTACGGGGACTGCGGAGCGCGGGGCTTCTCCCGCAGGAGGCGCTCCAGGGCCTCCAAGCCCACCAGCACCTCGCGCGGGCTGCTCCCCTGGGCCGGCCCCACGATACCGCGCGCCTCCAGCTCGTCGATCAGCCGTGCCGCGGTGACGTAGCCGATGCGCATCTTCCGCTGCAGCAGGGAGACCGAGCCGTAGCCGGCGCGGACCACGATGCGCGCGGCGTCGGCCAGGCGCGCGTCGTCCGCCCTCCCCTCCCCCGCCGTGCCCGTCTGCCCCGCCGTCACCAGGGTCTGGTCGAAGACGGGCCGCCCCTGTCCGCGCCACCAGTCCACCAGGGCCTGGATCTCGCCGTCGGCGATGAAGGAGCCCTGGGCGCGCACGGGGCGTGCGGCCCCCATGGGCAGGAAGAGCATATCCCCGCGCCCCAGCAGTTTCTCCGCCCCCGGGCCGTCGATGATGGTGCGGCTGTCCACTTGGCTGCTGACAGCGAAGGCTATACGCGAGGGGATGTTGGCCTTGATCAGACCGGTGATCACATCCACGGAGGGACGCTGTGTGGCCACCACCAGGTGGATGCCGGTGGCCCGCGTCATCTGCGCCAGGCGGACGATCACGTCCTCGAAGTCCGCCGGCGCCACCATCATCAGGTCTGCCAGCTCGTCGATGACGATGACGATGAAGGGCAGCGGCACCACGTCGCCCAGGGCGTTGTAGGCCTGGATGTTGCGCACGCCCGTCTCGGCGAAGCGGGTGAACCGCTCCTCCATCACCCGCAGCATCTCCCGCAGCGCCCCGGCGGCAGCCCGCGGGTTGGTCACCACAGGGACCAGGAGGTGCGGGATCTCGTTGTAGTTGGTCATCTCGATCCGCTTGGGGTCGATCATGACAAAGCGCACGTGGTGCGGCGTGTAGCGGAAGAGGAAGCTGGCGATGATGGCGTTGAGGGCCACCGACTTCCCGGAGCCGGTCGCCCCGGCGATGAGCAGGTGAGGCATCTCGGTCAGGTCGGCGACGATGGGATGCCCGGCGAGGTCCTTTCCCAGGGCCATGATCAGCGACCCCTTGGCGGCCTGGAAGACCGGCGAGGAGAGGATCTCCTTGATGTGCACCAGGCTGCTCTTCTGGTTGGGGACCTCGATGCCCACCGCGGACTTGCCCGGGATGGGCGCCTCGATGCGCACGCTGGGCGCCGCCAGGTGCAGGGCGATGTCGCTGGTCAGGCTGGCGATCCGCTGCACCTTCACCCCGGGTGCGGGCTGCACCTCGAAGCGCGTGACCACCGGCCCCTGCTCCCAGTGCACGACCTTCGCCTCCACGGCGAAGCTGGCCAGCGTGTGCTCCAGCGCCCGTGCCGTCTCTGCGGGGTCGGCGCGTTGGCCGCGGGCGTTTCTGGGCAGCTCGCCCAGCAGCGCCAGCGGCGGCAGCTCATAGGTCTGCGGCGGCTCGGGCAGCAGGGACTCCTGGACGATGCGCTCCCTGGCCCGACGGCGCCGCGCGGCTAGGGGCGTCTGCGCCTCCGCCTCGCCCCCGGCGGCCACCCCGGCGGGCACGGTTGCAGGGGCGACGGACGCCTCATGCGAGAGGGAGACTGCGGGCGCGGGCGGAGGGGCTGCCGGTGACGGAAGAGAAGGCTCCTTGGGCGCGCCACCTGCTCCCGTCGCCACCGGCCGGCGGGCTTCCAGCCAGCCGGATACGGTGGTCCGCGCCCGGCCCACACCGCGTCCCGCCGCGGCCAAGGCCCAGCGTCCCGCAGATGCAGCGGCAGCGGTGGCATCGCGCGCGAGCGTCCAGCCCCTGCGGCCGGACCGGTGCGCTCCGCGACGCAGCGCGCGTGCTGTCCTCTCTCCCACCCTGATAAGCGCCTCCGCCAGCCGCGCCGGGGGCACCTGGAAGAACCGCAGGAGAGAGACCGCGGCCAGCAGGGCGACCAGCACCCACATCCCTGCAACGCCCACAAGGGCGCGCCCCGCCCACACAAGCGCCGCGCCCACCAGCCCCGTCCCCTCGCCCGCGCGCGCCGCCACGAACTCCGCGCCTGGGGGCACCCTACCGTGCCAGGCGGCGACGGCCGTCAGGCTGGCGAGCGCAAGACCCTGCGCCCGAGGCGTGAATCGCACCCGTCCGCGGGGGGCCAAGAGCGCCAGCCCTCCCAGAAGCAGCGCCGCGGGCAGCGCGGCCGCGGCCTGCCCCAGGATCAGGCGCTGCCACCGACCCAGCAGGAGGGCGATGCCGGTGGCCCGGGGCAGGAAGCTGAGGGCAAGGACCAGCGCCGCGACCAGGAGCAGCAGGCCGGTGCCGGCACGGCGCGATGGAGCTCCTTTGCGTCGCCTCCCCATCTCCGGCCCTAGCGGAAGGTGCTCAGGAGGACGGCCAGCCCCACCGCCCAGCAGTAGGCGGCGAAGGCCGCCAGGCGGCCGCGGCGGACGACCTGGAGCAGCCAGCGGATGGCCGCTGCCCCGAAGACCGCGGAGACGGCAAAGCCTACGAGCAGCTGGCCGGGCGTGTATCCCAGCCCGGCGGCAGCGGGGAGATCTCGCAGGGAGAACAGGCCCGCACCGGCGATCGCCGGGATGGCCGCCAAAAAGGAGAAGCGGGCGGCCTCCTCGCGGCTCATCCCCGCCCACATGGCGGCCGCGATGGTCACGCCGGAGCGGGAGATGCCCGGGACTATGGAGATGCCCTGCGCCACGCCCACGGCAGCGGCGGCTGCGACCGTCATCTGAGGCACCGTCCGCCGGCCGCGCTCCCGGGCCAGCACGAGGATGACCCCGGTGAGGATGAGCTGGGCCGCCGTACCACGCACCGAGTGGAACATGCGCTCAAACGGCCCGGCGAAGGCCAGGCCGATGGCGCCGGTGATCGCCGTGGCCAGGAGGAGCAGCCAGCCTACGCGCAGGTACGGATCCTGCTCCCTCCACCCTCCCGGCCCAACCGCCTGCTCCGGCCGCCCCCGAGGAACCGGCGAGGCGTCGCTGCTCGCAGCACCCGCCGACCCCCGCCCCATGAAAGCCCGCCCGATCCGGCGCAGGTCGGGCCAGAAGAGGACCCCGGCCGCCAGCGCCGTGCCCATGTGCAGCACCGCCTCCAAGACCACACCGGGCCGCGGGATTCCCAGGAAGTGCTCGGCGAAGACCAGGTGGGCGGAACTGCTTACCGGAAGGAACTCGGTGAGGCCCTGGACGATCCCGAGGATGATCATCTGCACCATCGGCTGCTCCGGCGAAGGGCGCGACTCTTGGGCGAAACCACGTTCGATTGTACGGCATTCGCCGGTTCCGGGCCACTCCCTGCACCCCAGTACGGCGGATGCCGCGGTACCACCTAACCCTCTGCCGCCGTTTCCTCCGCCGTCCTCAGGGCCCCCAGGAGCCGGCGGACCTGCCGGATGTCCCGGCGCAGGACCTCGAGCCGCACCCCGTAGAGCGCCACCGCGGGATGGTACAACGGAAGCACCGTCACCCCTCCGGCCCGAAACGGTCGGCCGTGCACCCGGGCGATCGTCTCTCCAGGCCGGAAGGCCTGCAGCGCGTGCGCTCCCAGCGTCACCACCAGCCGCGGCCGGATGATGGCCAGCTGCTGTTGCAGCCACGGGAGGCAGGCGGCGACCTCGCTGCGGCGGGGCGCGCGGTTGGGCCCGCCGCGGCGGTCGGTGGGATGAGACTTGACCACGTTGGTGATGTAGACCTCGTCCCGCCGCAGGCCCGCCGCCGCCAGCAGTCCATCAAGCACCCTGCCGGCGGCGCCGACGAAGGGCCTTCCCTCCTCGTCCTCCTGCCGCCCGGGAGCCTCACCCACGATCACCACCTCGGCGTGCACCGGCCCCTCGCCGGGGACGGCGTTCAGCCGGGTGCGCCAGAGCGGGCAACGGGCACAGCTTTGGATCTCCCGGTGAAGGGCCGCCAGTGCTCGCGCCCGTGCCTGCTGGCGCGGGCGCCTCGTGGAAGCCGAAGGTTCCGCCTCGGGCGCGTCCACCGGCCCGCCCGGCGTGCGCTCAGACGGCGACCGGCAGCAGGGCCAGGTCCTGCAGCACGCCCCGGATCTGCTCCTGTTCCCTGGGCGTCGCCTCCACCAGCGGCAGCCGGGGAACGCCTACGTCGAATCCGGCCAGGCGCATCGCAGCCTTGAGTGGCACGGGATTGGTGGTGATGAAGAGCACCTTGAACAGCGGCCACAGCCGCAGGTGGATCTCCAGCGCCCGGCGCACCTCCCCGGCGAAGAAGGCGCGGATCATCTCGCCGATCTCCTGTCCCACCAGGTGGCTGGCCACGCTGACCACGCCCACCCCACCCACCGCCAGCATGGGCAGGGTGAGGCTGTCGTCACCCGAGTACAGGAGGAAGTCCGGCGGGGTGCGCTTGCGTACCTCGGAGGCCTGATCCAGGCTGCCACTGGCCTCCTTGATCGCCACGATGTTGGGCACCTGGGCCAGCCGGGCCACCGTCTCTGGCAGGCAGTTCACCCCTGTGCGCCCCGGGATGTTGTAGAGGATGACCGGCAGCGCCGTGGATTCGGCCACCTTGCGGAAGTGGGCGTAGAGCCCGTCCTGCGACGGCCGGTTGTAGTAGGGGTTGACCAGCAGCAGGCCATCCACCCCGGCCCGCTCCGCCTCCCGGGAGAGATGGGTGGAGTGAGCGGTGTCGTAGGTGCCGGTTCCGGCGATCACCTTCGCCCGCTCCCCGACGGCCTGCTTGACCGTGCGGAACAGCTCCACCTTCTCTTCGTCGGAGAGCGTCGGCGACTCCCCCGTCGTCCCCGCCACCACCAGGCTCTCCGACCCGCGGTCCGCCAGGAGGCGGGCCAGCTCGGCGGCCCGCCCGTAGTCCACACGCCCCTCCCGATCGAAGGGGGTAGCCATGGCCGTGATCACGTGACCGAACTGCGCCATCGTCTCTCCCTCCCCACCCAGGCTCAGCCTGGCGTCTCCTGTTCGGAGGTAACCTCCTCGCCCAGCCCGAACTCGTCGTGCAGCGCCCGCAGCGCCCGCTCCATCTGCTCCCGCCGCACCAGGCAGGAGATGGTGGTGTGTGAGTCTGCAGTCTGCAGCACCTCCGCCTCCGCCCGCTGTAGCGCCCGCAGCACGCGGGCCATCACCCCCGGAACCCCCCGCATCCCTGCTCCGATGATGGAGACCTTGGCGCAGGGTCGGGTGATAGCGACCTCGTATCCCTCGCTGCGCAGCAGGCTTGCGGCTCGCTCGTGCACCTCCTCCTTCACCGTGAAGGCCAGCACATCCGGCATAAGGGTGATCAGGTCGATGCTGATGCCCTCCCCAGCCAGCCGCTGCAGGGCCCGCAGCGGCTGGTCCAACGCCTCCCCCGGCCGCCGCTGCAGCCGCAGCTGAGCCACGTCCGGGAGGTGGGCCAGGGCGATGACGGGGCGACCGTCGCTGATGGGAACGCCCAGTTCAGGTCCGCGCACCAAAAGAGTCCCTCCAGTCGTCGAGCCTAGCTGCTTGATCACCACGCGCACGCCGTGAGCGCGGCCGATGTCCGCCGCGCGGGGGTGTATGATCCTGGCGCCCAGCGCCGCCATCTGGGAGACCTCATCGTAGGAGATCTCCCGGATCACGCGGCCGTCGGGCACCACCTTGGGGTCGGCGGTCATCACCCCGTCCACGTCCTTGTAGATCTCCACCAGTTCGGCACCCAGCGCCGCCCCCAGCGCCACCGCGGTGGTGTCGCTGCCCCCCCGCCCCAGCGTAGTCACCTCGCCCTCGGCGGTGATCCCCTGGAAGCCGGCCACCACGGCGGTGCGTCCCGCCTCCAGGTGGCGGCGCACCGCCGCCGGGTTGACCCGCAAGATGCGCGCTTCGCCGAAGTCGCCGGTGGTCTCGATGCCAGCCTGATAGCCTGTCAGCGCCACAGCAGGGACGCCCGCGCGCTCCAGGGTGTGGGCCAGCAGGGCCGTGGAGATGATCTCCCCGCAGGAGAGCAGCAGGTCCAGGGTGCGGGGGGAGACGTCGGGGTCGACCTGCTGGGCCAGGCCCAGGAGGGTGTCGGTGGCGTAGGGGTCGCCTTCCCGCCCGATGGCCGAGGCGACGACCACGACCTGGTGGCCCGACTGGCGGGTGGCCATCACCTGTGCGGTGACCTGGCGGCGCCCCTCGGGTGTGGCCAGCAGGACCCCGCCGAACTTCTGGACGATGACCGACATCAGGCTGGCACGCTCCGGGCTACGACCTACGATGCTGGCGCCCCCCGCGGCAGGAGACGCTGTTCCAGCAGCGCCTCGGCGATCTGCACCGCGTTCAGCGCCGCCCCCTTGCGCAGGTTGTCTCCCGCGGCGACAAAGAGCAGCCCGGAGGGGTTGAAGGGGTCGGGCCGAATCCGGCCAACGTGGATGGCATCCCCTCCCGCGGCTGCAAGCGGCGTGGGGAACTGTTCCTCTTGCGGAGCGTCCACTACCACCACTCCCGGGCTTGCCGCCAGGATGCGGCGCGCCTCATCCGGGGACACTGCGTGCTCCAGCTCCACGTGCACGGCCACGATGTGGCCCACCAGCACCGGCACCCGCACCGTAGTGGGCAGGACGGGGAAGTCCGCTTCCATGATCTTGTGCGTCTCGGCCACGATCTTCAGTTCCTCCTCCGTGTAGCCGTCCGGCCCCCACTTCCACTGCGGGGTGACGTTGAAGGCCAGCGGGTTCCTCGTGCCGGCCAGGGCCTCGATGCGTTCTAGGTCGCCGGCTGCCAGCGCCTCCGGGTCGTCCAGGAGCGCCCGCGTCTGCTCCAGCAGCGCCCGCATGGTATCCGCCCCTCCGCCGGAGGCTGACTGGTAGGTGGCCACCACCGCGCGGCGCACGCCGGCGGCCCGGTGCAGAGGGTGCAGGGCCAGCACCAGCACGGTGGCGGTACAGTTGGGATTGGCCACCACGCCCTGGTGGGCACGCAGGGCGTGCGGGTTGACCTCGGGGATGACCAGCGGCACCCGGGGGTCCAGGCGCCAGGTGGAGGAGTTGTCGACCACCACACCCCCGGCCTCCGCCACCGTCCAGGCAAAGTGCCGGCTGGCGTCGTCGCCCCCGGCGAAGAGGACCAGGTCCTGCTCGCGCAGCGCCTCCGCGGATGCCTCCTCGATCTCTACCTGGGTGTCACCGGCGGGCACGTGCCTTCCTGCGGAGCGCGCCGTGGCAAAGAGCCGGAGGCGAGACAGCGGAAAGCGCCGCTGCACCAGGACCCGTACGATCTCCCGACCGACGATCCCCGTCGCCCCTACAACCCCGACGCGAAGTCCGTCCGCTGCCACGACGTGCGCCTGACTGATCCCCGCAATCGCGGTGATCTTCCTCCCGATATCAAGCTCTGATTCGCTACACCTCGGGCGCGTTCCTTGCTGGCTGCCGAGTCTGCCCCACGGTGAGCAGCGATGGTCCCAGATAGCGGGCCATCACCTCCGGTACCGCCAGGAGAGGGGCCGGGCTTAGAGGTCGAGGAGGTGCTCCAGCCCGTACACGAGGCCGCGCAGCTCCATCACCCGCCGCACGGCCAGGAGCAGGCCTGGCATGAAGGAGTCTTCGCTGAGGGAGTCGTGGCGGATGGTCAGGACCTGTCCCACCCCGCCGAAGATGACCTCCTGGTGCGCGACCAGGCCCGGGAGGCGGACGCTGTGCACGCGGACACCGCCCAACGTCCCGCCGCGGGCTCCCGGGACTGCTTCCTCCTCCTGCACCCTCGGCGGGGGAGGCTCACCTCGCGCCTGGGCGATCACCTGGGCGGTCTTGGCAGCGGTCCCCGAGGGGGCGTCCCGCTTGCGGTCGTGGTGCAGCTCGATCACTTCCGCGTGGGGAAAGTAGCGGGCCGCCTGCTGGCTGAAGCGCATCATCAGGACCGCGCCGAGGGCGAAGTTGGGCGCGATGACCGCACCCAGGCCGTGGCGCCCGCAGAGGGCGGCCAAGTCGTCCACTGCGTCCGATGGCAGCCCCGTGGCCCCCACTACCGGTCGCACCCCGCGGGCTACGGCGGCGCGGGCATGAGCCACCGCGCTTTCCCCGGGGGCGAACTCCACCAGGACGTCCGCCGAAGTCCCGGCGAGCAGGCTGTCCAGGTCGGCGCCGATGGTCACACCCAGCGCCCCCGTTCCCGCCACCACCCCGGCGTCCTCACCCAGGGCGCGAGAGCGCCCCAGCGCGCCGACCACCTGCAGGTCGGGCTGCGCGCTGATGGCGCGCACCGCGGCACGGCCCATCCTCCCGGCCGCACCGCTGACGATGACACGGATGGTGCCCACGGCCCTAGACGACGGCCGCCCCCTCGGCGCGGAAAGCCTCTCGAAGGACGCCGGCCAGCCGGCCGTCGTCGCGGAAGGGACCGATGGCCGCCATGGCCATGCGCTGCGGCACCAGGACCTCCTGCGCCATGGCCGCCACCTGGTCGGCGGTGACGGCGTCGATGCGCGCCAGGAACTCGTCCAGGGAGATCTGCCGCCCGTAGTAGATCTGGGAGCGGGCCAAGCGGTACATCCGGCTACCGGTAGACTCCAGGGAGAGCATCACCGCCCCCTTGTACGACTCCTTCGCCCTCTGCAACTCCGCCGCAGAGATCCCCTCCTTGATCTTCTCGATCTCCTTCAGGATGAGCGCCGTCACCTCGGGCGCGGCCGAGGGGCTCATCGCTCCGTAGATGACCAGCAGGCCACCCTCCCGGTAGGCGGTATGGTAGGAGGTGATGGTGTAAACTAGGCCACGCTTCTCCCGGATCTCCTGAAAGAGACGGCTGCTCATCCCCCCGCCCAGGATGTTGTCCAGGATGGCCAGGACGTGCCGCCTGTCGTCCGCAGCCGGCAGTCCCCGCACCCCCAGTGTCAAGTGCACCTGCTCGGTCTCCTTGGGGCGCAGGGCGATGTCCGGCCGTGCCACGGGCACTTCCAGGGGCATGGGCGGCGCTGCCCCCTCCCACCCGCCCAGCTCGGCGGCCACCAGTTCCACTACCTGGGCGTGGGTCACATCTCCGGCCGCGGCGACGAGGACGTTGTTGGGACGGTAGCGGCGCTCCCGGTAGGCGAGGAAGTCGTCGCGCGCCAGCCGGCGAACCGTCTCCACATAGCCGATCACCGGCCGCCCCAGAGGGTGGCCGTTCCAGATGGTCTGAGCGAAGAGGTCCTGCACCAGCTCGTCGGGGGAGTCCTCGTACATCTTGATCTCTTCCAGGATCACCTGGCGCTCCCGCTCCAGCGCCTCGGGGTCCAGCGCCGCACGCAGCAGCATGTCAGCCATCAGCTCGCACACCTGCGGCAAGTGCTGCGAGAGCGCTTTGGCATACAGGACGGTGGCCTCGCGGTCGGTGAAGGCGTTTAGCTGGGCCCCGATGGCGTCGGCGGCCTGGGCGATCTCCAGCGCTGTGCGGGTATGCGTCCCCTTGAAGAACATGTGCTCCAGGAAGTGCGAGATGCCTGCCTCCGCGTCCTGCTCACAGCGGGAGCCGGCGCCGATCCAAATACCCATGGCGGCCGTGCGCACCTGGGGCATCCGTTCCGTTAGGACCTGGATGCCGTTGGGCAGCACCGACTGCTCCACCGCCTCGCTGGCCGTGGCCATCGCCTCCTACCCATGGGCCCCGCGAGCGGAAGCCTGTCCGCCCGTCGAGGGTACCACCATCCTACGCCCCGGGCGCGCCTCCGCCCGACCTCTCGCCCTGACCGGAGGCAGGTCCCCGTCCGCCGCCCGGCCGTCCCCCGGGCCTTCTCGGAGCGCCGGGAGCGCCTTCCGGCCTGCCCCCGCCGGATCCGCGGCCTCCGCGGCGGCGCCGCCGCGGTCCACCCGCACGTTCCCTAGGTGCCGCCAGCTGCAGCTCGCCGACGGGTTCTCCCTCCGCGCCGGTCTTGCTCACGCCGCGGCGGGTCAGGTTGATCCGCCCCAGGTTGTCAATCTCCTTGACCTTGACCAGCAGCTCGTCTCCGACCTTGACCACATCCTCCACCCGGCCCACCCGGCCGTCGGCCAGTTCGGAGATGTGCACAAGGCCTTCCTTCCCGGGCAGGACCTCCACAAAGACGCCAAAGTTCATCAAGCGCGTCACCCGGCCCAGGTACATCTCTCCCACGCGTACCTCGCGCACGATCTCCTCGATCATCTGCATCGCGCGGCGCGCCGCCTGCTCGTCCACGGAGGCGATGTGCACCTTGCCGTCCTGCTCGATGTCGATCTTGGCGCCTGTCTCGGCGGTGATCTTGTTGATCACCTTGCCGCCGGGGCCGATCACCTCGCGGATCTTCTCCGGGTTGATCTCGATGGTCAGGATGCGCGGCGCGTAGGGGGAGAGTGTGGTCCGCGGCGCAGGGATGACCTCCAGCATCCGCTCCAGGATCAACAAGCGGGCCTCACGCGCCTGCGCCAGCGCCCGAGCCAGCAGCTCCCGGGAAAGCCCCTTGATCTTGATGTCCATCTGAAGCGCCGTCACCCCATCCCGCGTGCCGGCCACCTTGAAGTCCATGTCGCCCATCTGGTCCTCCATCCCCAGGATGTCCGTGAGGATGGCGGCGCGGCCGGAGGCGTCCGTGACCAGCCCCATGGCGATTCCGGCGACGGCGGCCTTGATGGGGACGCCGGCATCCATCAGCGCCAGGGTGGACCCACAGACCGAGGCCATGGAGGTGGAGCCGTTGGACTCCAGCACCTCGGAGACCAAGCGGATCGTGTAGGGGAAGACCTCCTCCGGCGGGATGGCCCAGGCCAGAGCGCGTTCCGCCAGGGCGCCGTGGCCGA